>ENA-OZAU01000082-OZAU01000082.1-human-gut-metagenome-genome-assembly--contig:-NODE-82-length-57223-cov-8.274227_pt1 | contig 57223 bp, 48 predicted proteins | sample MGYA00243303_ERZ653503 | MGnify/ENA primary metagenome ERZ653503 (study PRJEB26926, sample SAMN06165049) | human gut metagenome | biome: ENVO:00009003; feature: ENVO:2100002; material: ENVO:00002003...
ATTGGGATGCTGGCCGCCTTCACGCTCGCCGCACCCGCAGCGGCGGCTTTACGCTCGAAAAAGCCTTTGAATTCGAAGAATTTCTCAAAAAGTTGGAGGAACTTGAAACAAAATAGACTTTTTTGCGTATAGAAAATAATCTGTTTTGTTTTTAAGACGTAAAAAGAGTATTTTTTCACCATGAAATTATCACAATACGGGTACGAATTCGCCCCCGAAATGCTGGCGAAACATCCGACGGAAAACCGGGACGACTCGCGCCTGATGGTCATCAACCGCGCCAAAGGCACCGTCGAACACCGCATCTTCAAGGATATCATCGAGTATTTCGACGAAAAGGACCTCTTCGTCTTCAACGACACCAAGGTCTTCCCGGCCCGTCTGTACGGCAACAAGGAGAAGACCGGCGCCGAGATCGAGATCTTCCTGCTGCGCGAGCTGAACCGCGAACTGCGCCTGTGGGACGTGTTGGTCGATCCTGCGCGCAAGATCCGCATCGGCAACAAGCTCTACTTCGGCGACGACGACCTGCTGGTTGCCGAGGTGATCGACAACACCACTTCGCGCGGCCGCACGCTGCGTTTCCTGTTCGACGGCTCCTACGAGGAGTTCAAGCAGGCGCTTTTCAGTCTGGGCGAGACCCCGCTGCCCAAGTGGGTGCGCGACAAGGTCGAGCCGGAGGACGCCGAGCGCTACCAGACGATCTTCGCCCGGCACGAAGGCGCCGTGGCCGCCCCGACGGCCGGCATGCACTTCTCCAAGCACCTGATGAAGCGCATGGAGATCAAGGGCATCGACAAGTCCTTCATCACGCTGCACGTCGGTCTGGGCAACTTCCGCACGGTGGACGTCGAGGACCTCTCGAAACACAAGATGGATTCCGAGCAGTTCTTCGTGACGGACGAAGCCGCCGAAGCGGTCAATTCGGCCAAACGCGACGGACACAAGATCGTCGCCATCGGCACCACCGTCATGCGGACCGTCGAAACGGCCGTCTCGACCAACGGCATGATCAAGCCGATGGAGGGCTGGACCAACAAATTCATCTTCGCGCCCTACGAATTCACGGTGGCCGACGCCATGGTGACCAACTTCCACCTGCCCTACTCCACACAGCTGATGATGGTTGCGGCTTTCGGCGGCTACGAAACGGTCATGAACGCCTACAAGGTGGCCAAGGAGGAAGGATACCGATTCGGCACTTACGGCGACGCGATGCTCATTCTTTAAGATTTTTTCACTATCTTTGCAAAACAGATAGCGGCCGTTTCCGCCAAGCCCGGACCGCTCCGGCCCCGTCCGGAGCATACAAGGCGGCGAAAACGGAAGTCCAAAGACAAAACACTCGAACCATGGCAAATAAGATTCTGTACGTCTGTCAGGAGATTACCCCGTATCTTCCAGAGACGGAAAGCTCCGGACTTTGCCGCGCTCTCACGCAGGCGATGCAGGAGCGTGGGAATGACATACGCACGTTCATGCCGCGTTACGGCTGCATCAACGAACGCCGGCACCAGCTCCACGAGGTGATCCGCCTGTCGGGCATGAACCTGATCATCGACGACAACGACCACCAGCTCATCATCAAGGTCGCGTCCATCCCCGCAGCCCGCGTACAGATCTATTTCATCGACAACGACGACTACTTCTCGCGCAAATTCGTGCTGACCGACGAGGAGGGCAAGCCTTTCCCGGACAACGACGAGCGGGCCATCTTCTTCGCCCGCGGCGTGCTGGAGACGGTCAAGAAACTGCGCTGGACCCCGACCGTCGTCCACTGCCACGGCTGGTTTTCGAGCGTGATTCCGGTCTACCTGAAGCGGATTTTCGCCGACGACCCCATCTTCCGCAACGTGAAGATCGTCGTTTCGCTCTACGGCGACGGTTTCCCCGGCGAACTGGACAACGCCTTCGGCAAGAAGATCGCCGGCGAAGGGGTCAAAGATAAAAATCTCGCAATTCTCGACACCCCGTCATACGAAAATCTCTGCCGTTTCGTTATGGAGTATGCCGACGGTGTGGTCGCGGCATCCCCGGATGTCGAACCGAAGGTATTGGAGATCGCCCGCGCAAGCGGCAAGCCGATGCTCGAATACCAGTCGCCCGAAGCAGCGGACTTTTTCGACAATTACAACCGATTTTATGAAGCATTGCAATAATTTCCGCCGCATGTTCCGCGCCGCCGCCGTTCTGGCTGCGGTCGCTCTCATGACGTTCGCGGGCTGTACCAAGGTCGACGACACGCTGGGCTCGAACCTCGTGCCGGACAACCAGCAGATGAAGGTGGGCTACACGACGCTCGGCGCCCGGACGCTCGCGGGGAAACTCGATGCGGCCAAATACGTCGAGACGCGTCTGTTCCAGAGCGACTCGCTCAAGGCGTCCAACATCTCCTACGGCTACATGGGCTCGATGCTCAGCGACACGTTCGGACTCCGCACGGCGGGATTCCTGACCCAGTACCTCAACGTCTACAAGGTTAAGGAGGGCTATTTCGGCTACCGCCCGATCTTCGACTCGGCGCAGATCCTGATCACGATCACCAGCTACGGAAACGATACGCTCACGCCGCAGAAGTACAACGTCTACGAAATCAAGAGCAACAAATACCTGACCGAGAAGCCGGTCGCCGCGGGTAAAACCGAGCGCGACACGGTCTTCTACCTCAACTTCGACCCCGTCAAGGAGGGCGTTATCGGCGCGGACGACGAGCCGGTCTTCACCTTCACCTTCCCCGACGGCGAGACGACGGGTCCCGCCACCACGGCGGTCACCATGAACACGACTCCGGCAACCCAGAATTTCATCGACCGCCTGATGCTCCAGAAAGGTTCGGGCACCGCCTACGAAGACGACTACTCGATCTACAGCACCGACAGTCTCAAGCAGTGGGTGGAGGAGTTCAAGGGTCTCTACATCGTTCCGGCCGAAGACCAGAAGGAGAAGGGCAAGGGCAACATCTACGCCACGGAGCTCGAAAGTTCGGGTTTCATGGTCTATGCGCGCAACCGCGTCGAGAGCGACCCGACGCTGATCAAGGATACGATCGGCATGGGCTACATATTCTACAATACGAGCATCTCCACGGAGTACGGCAACGTTTCGGTCAATACGATCCGCCGCGACTACGGCATGGCGACCAGCGCTGACGCCAAGTTCGACATCGCCGACGCCAAGGAGGAGGCCGGAAAACCGATCACCGACCACCCGACCTACGACCAGATCTATGTCGAGGGCATGGGCGGCGTGGTAACCGCCATCACGTTCGACAAGCCCTTCTTCGACGCGCTGGAAGCCGAGATCGTCGCAGGCAACGAGGGCGCCCAGAACTTCAAGACGCTCGCCATGACTCAGGTCCGCATGTCGATCTACTTCAAGGGCAGCAATTACGACTGGACGAAGCTGACCGACATGCCGCATATGATCGGGGAGATGGACAAGTCGCAAACCCGTCTGGGCCTTTACACCAACTACAAGACGCTTTCGGCCATTCCCGACTACGCCTATGCCTACGAGCAGAACTACAGCACGACGCTCGCTTACGGCGGCTACATCAACCGCAGCCGCGGCTGCTATGTGATGGACATCACGGGTTACGCCCAGAGTCTGTGGAACAGCTACCGGTCCGCCAAGGCGGAACTCGGAGCGGACGCCCCGTGGGACGAGCTGAAGGAGAAGATCAAGAACCGCACGATCTATCTGGGTCCCGAAGCCTACAGCGTCTATACGACGACGTACAGCGTCCTTCAGGGCATGACGCCCGACGGCGTGACCGAGGAGGACGTTCCGATCAAGATCGACGTCACGTACAACCTGATCAAATAAGAGACAAACAGCCTGAAAAGCGAAACCTAAGTGTGACATACTTAGGTTTTCGCATTTCTGAAAAGTAACATACACGCATGCAGGAAAATTTAGTAATCGTCGAGTCCCCGGCCAAGGCAAAAACCATCGAGAAATTCCTCGGCAAGGACTATGTCGTCAAATCGAGTTTCGGACACATCCGCGACCTCTCGAAAAAGGACTTGGGAATAAACATCGGCGAAGGATTCAAACCCGTCTACGAAATCCCGGCCGACAAGAAAAAGGTGGTGGACGAGCTGACCAAGCTGGCCAAGGACAAAACGGTCTGGCTGGCGTCCGATGAAGACCGCGAAGGAGAAGCCATCGCATGGCACCTGACCGAAGTGTTGGGTCTCCCCGTTGACAAGACCAAGCGTATCGTCTTCCACGAAATCACCAAGCGGGCCATCCTCGAAGCCATCGAGCAGCCCCGCACGGTCAACATGGATCTGGTCAACGCCCAGCAGGCGCGCCGCATCCTCGACCGTCTGGTCGGCTTCGAGCTCTCGCCCGTCCTCTGGAAGAAGGTGCGTCCGTCGCTCTCCGCAGGCCGCGTGCAGAGCGTCGCCGTGCGGCTCATCGTCGAGCGCGAACGCGAGATCATCGCCTTCCGTTCTACGCCCTACTTCCGCGTCGTCGCCCAGTTCCATGCCGCCGGCGATCCCGACAAAACGATCTTCAAGGCCGAGCTCTCGTCGCGCTTCGAGACCCGCGAGCAGGCCGAGGAGTTCCTCAACACCTGCATCGGCGCCACCTTCACCGTGGCCAAGGCCGAAGAGAAGCCCGCGCAGCGCTTCCCGGCGCCGCCGTTCACCACCTCGACGCTCCAGCAGGAGGCCGGCCGCAAGCTGGGCATGTCCGTCTCGCAGACGATGTCCGTCGCCCAGCACCTCTACGAGCAGGGTCTGATCACCTACATGCGTACCGACTCGGTGAACCTCTCCAAACAGGCGCTCGCCCAGTGCAAGGAGGAGATCACCAAACTCTACGGCGAGAAATACTCGTCGTGGCACAACTACAAGACCAAGACCAAAGGCGCTCAGGAGGCCCACGAGGCCATCCGCCCGTCGTACATCGAGAACCACACCATCGAGGGCACGCCCGCCGAGAAGAAACTCTACGACCTGATCTGGAAGCGTACGGTCGCTTCGCAGATGGTCTGCGCCGAGTTGGACCGCACGACGGTCGTGATCGACATGTCCGGCTCGTCGCAGCAGTTCGTCGCCACGGGCGAAGTGGTCCGTTTCGACGGTTTCCTGCGTCTCTACTCCGAGTCCACCGACGACGATCAGGCCGCCGAGAGCGGCGAGGGCCTGCTGCCCAAGATGACCGCGGGCGACCGGGTCGTTTCGACCCAGATCACCGCGACGGAGCGCTTCACGCAGGCCCCGGCCCGCTATAACGAGGCGTCGCTGGTCAAGCGGCTCGAAGAGCTGGGCATCGGCCGTCCTTCGACCTACGCCCCGACCATCACCACGATCATCAACCGCGGTTACGTGGTCAAACAGAACAAGGACGGTCAGAAACGCGGCTACGTCCAGCTCATGCTCACGGGCGACAAACTCACCTCGAAGAACCTCACGGAGAACTTCGGCAAGGAGAAGAACCGCCTTTCGCCCACGGACATCGGCATGGTCGTCAACGACTACCTCGAAACGCAGTTCAAACCCATCATGGACTACAATTTCACGGCCAACGTCGAGAAGGAGTTCGACCGCGTGGCCGACGGCGACATCACTTGGGACACGATGATCCACGACTTCTACGGGCCCTTCCACCAGATGGTCGATACGGCCATCGGCACGCAGACCGACAAGAAGAGTCAGGCCCGCATTCTGGGCAACGATCCCAAAACCGGACATGTCGTCAAGGCCCGCATCGGCCGCTACGGCCCGATGGTCGAGATCGAAGGCAACGAAGGCGAAAAGGGACGCTTCGCGTCGCTCAAGAAGGGCCAGCTGATCGAGTCGATCACGCTCGAAGAGGCGCTGGAGCTTTTCGCCCTGCCCCGCGACCTCGGCGAGCTGGAGGGCGAGCAGCTCTCGGTCGGCATCGGCAAATACGGGCCCTACGTGCGCCACGGCAAGTCGTTCGCCTCGCTTCAGAAAGGCGACGACCCCTACACGCTCACCTACGAGCGCGCCGTGGAGGTCGTGCGCGCCCAGCAGGCTGCCGCAGCCGCGGCCAACACTCCGCTGCGCAGCTTCCCCGAAGATCCCGACATGCTGGTCAAGAACGGCCGTTACGGACCCTATATCGCCTACAAAGGCAAGAACTACCGCCTGCCGAAAGGCGCCAAGCCTGAGACGCTGACGCTCGAAGAGTGCCGGAAAATCGTCTCTTCCTCGAAGAAGTAACCGAACACCAATACCCAAACAGCACAAGCGATGAAAAAATTCCTGCTGACAGCCCTTGCGTTCTGCACCGCCTTCGCGGCCGCAGCGCAGACTCCCGCCGCAACCGAGCCGGAGGGATACCGATTCACCGACGTCAGGCTGATCCCCATGACCCCGGTCAAGGACCAGCACCGCAGCGGCACCTGCTGGTGCTACTCGACCCTCTCGTTCCTCGAAGGCGAGATCCTGCGCGCCGGCGGCCGTCCGGTCCACCTCTCCGAGATGTGGATCGTGCGCCACACGTTCATGGACAAGGCCGTGAAATACGTCCGCATGCACGGCGAGATCAACTTCGCCGAGGGCGGCGCTTCGCACGACGTGACCGAAGGAATCAAGAACCACGGCATCGTACCGCAGGAGGCCTATCCGGGCTTCAACTACGGCACCGAGAAAGCCGATTTCCACGAACTGTCGCTCGTGCTGAAGGCCTACCTCGACGCCGTGATCACAGCCAGCGGCAAATCCTCGGACAAAGCGCTTTCGACGGCATGGAAGCGCGGCTTCGACGCCATCCTCGACGAGTATTTCGGCCGGATGCCCGAAACATTCACCTACGAGGGCAAGGAGTATACGCCCCGGTCGTTTGCCGCATCGCTGCCGATCGACATGGACGACTACATCGACATCACCTCCTTCACGCATCATCCGTTCTATACGCAGTTCATCATCGAGATTCCCGACAACTGGATGTGGGGCACGGTCTACAACCTGCCGCTCGACGAGATGATGACCGTCATCGACAACGCGCTGGCCAACGGCTACCCCGTATCGTGGGGCACCGACGTGAGCGAGAAGGGTTTCAGCCGTACGAAAGCCATCGGCATCATCCCCGATGCCGACCTTGCGAACATGGACGGCACCGAAGCCGAGCGCTGGGGCAAACTGACCCAGAAGGAGAAGGACGATGCGCTCTATAAGTTCGACAAGCCCGGCAAGGAGCTTAGAATTACGCAGGAGATGCGCCAGCAGGCGTTCGACAACTACGAGACCACCGACGACCACGGCATGGTCATCATGGGCACGGCGACCGATCAGGCCGGCAACCGCTACTTCAAGGTCCAGAATTCGTGGGACGTACGCCCGCCCTACGACGGGTTCTGGTACTTCTCGCGGCCGTTCGTCGAGTACAAGACCACTTCGATCATGGTCAACAAGAACGCGCTGCCCAAGGAGACCGCCAAGCGGCTGGGGCTCAAATAGCGGACGGAGCAGTCCCGTGAAACAAGCCGACCGTACGAAACGGCGGAACAATTCAGCGGAGCGCTCCGATACCGCAGTCCGCTGAACAGTTCCGGGCCGGCCGCCGGCAGGACCGTTCAGCGGGAGCAACCCGGTGGGAACAAACTGCTGAAATCCGGCGCACTTCACCCTGCATCCCGGATGCAATCCAGCTCGCCCCCGCGGAAACCCAAAATAAAAGAGTCCCGGCCGTAAAGCCGGGACTCTTTCGTATATCGAAGTTTTATTGTTGTCTCAAAAAAGGGGAGCCTTACATCGCTCTCAGTTTGATGCTCTCTCCCAACAGAACCATAGCGGTACGGAACCACGCATTGATCTTCGCCTTCATACTAAATAATTTTAAATAATTCTTAAAATATTTTATCATCTAAGATGCGACAAAGGTAATGCCCGGAAAACAAACTTCCAAACATTTTTATTAATATTTTTTAAGAATTATGTAAATTTTTTGAATAACAATTACTCCTCGATTTCCAGTCCCAGAAGACGCGCCAGCTCCGAAGCCTGCAGCGCACTGACTTTCAAACCTTTCAGCTCGAACGATCCGGTATCGCCTACCCGGATTCCGCGAATATCCGAATCGACGAACGAAAGCCCCTTCAACCGTGTCCGACTGAATTCCGCCATCGTAAGGTCGCAGAGCGAGAACTCCACACGTTCGAACCGGCATTCGTCGAATCCGACGCTGCGCATCGTTCCGCCGGCAAAACGGACGCCCCGGAATTTTCCCAGCGTAAAATTGGCGAATTCCATCTTGCAGCGTTCGAAAACGACATGCTGCCACGTCCCCTCCGAAAGGTTGGCGCCGACCAGCTTGCACTCCACGAATTCGACCCGCTGGAAACTGCATCCCGACAAATCGGCGTTCGAGAGATCGCAGTTTCGGAACGTGACGTCCGTAAAATGAGAACCCTGCAACACGGGCGCCGGGAAAATGCAACCCGCAAACACCGACGACTGCACCCAGAAATGCTCGCGCATCAGCGGGGGCAGGGGCACGCTGCGGAAAACCGCATCGGACACCTCCTCTGCGGTCTGCAGCAGAGCGGCGTCGGTCTGTTCAACCGGATTCGGCGAAGGTACGGGGCGTGTAATTTCCATGCAGTTCAATAATGATCCGACATCATCGGGTCCGGCAAATTTCCGATCCGGCAACCGGGCCTATCGGGCAATCAGCGTGTCCGGCAATCATCGGGCCGGACAGCAAACGGATCCCACAGCCGGACAAGTCCCACAGTCGGACGGGCCGGCACCGGTCCCTGCAAAGATAGAAATTTATCTCCGTATCGGGAAACCCCGAACGCCCTGAATGTGTCCATTTTGAACATTGGCGAAAAATTGCTATCTTTAAACCGCTTTCAACCTCACTTTTAATGGAAAAGGGATATAGGATCTTCCTAACTGTCAGCCTGTTGCTGACGATATTTACGACAACGGCCCAAACCACCGACACCTCGAAAGACAATTTTCCTTCGACTCAGGAGGCTCTGTCCCGTATCGGCGCGGCCGAAGCGCGGCCGGGCCGCCAGCCCGCCGACACGGCAGCGCTCACGACGTCCGCCCAGCGCAAGGGCTTCATCCGCCGGATCATCGACTACTACAGCCGCTCGAACGTGGACCGCACGTTCGAGAAAAAGATCGACTGGAGCCTCGCCCCCGGTCCCAACTACTCGTCCGACGTCGGCTTCGGTCTGGGCTTCCTCGTCGCCGGTCTGTACCGTCTCGACCGCACGGACTCGGTGACCGCTCCCTCCAACATCTCGATCTACGGCAACATCACGACCCAAAAATTCCTGCTGCTCCGCTTTTCGGGCGACAACATCTTCCAGCACAACAAACGGCGTCTGAGCTATTCGGGAGCCTTCGTCTACTTTCCGGGCGCATTCTACGGCGTGGGCCACAAGGCCGGAAAAGAGGGTTACGCGCAGGACCTGACCACGACGATGGGCATTTTCCGCATCTCCTACTGCACGTCGCTCGTCGGACGGTTCTACATCGGCGTCAGCGGCGGCATCGACTACACCGGCGCCAAATACAAGTCGAGCGGCATGGGAGAGTACTTCACCGCAATCGACAACCACGAAAAGGAAAAACCCGGCGGTCAAATCGGCGAACTCTACGATTTATATAAGGACAACAAACGTTACGACCCGGAGAAACAGGACCCCTTCTCGAACTTCATCGCCGCCACGGGCGACAAACCGAACGCCTTCAACACCAATCTCGGCATTTTCGCGCAGTACGACACGCGCGACGTGACCTTCAACGCCTCGAAAGGCATCTTCATCAAGGCCGAAGCCAAATGGTATCCCCAGTGGCTGGGCAATACGCGCCGTAACTTCGGGCGTTTCACACTGACGTTCGACTTCTATCAGAAACTCTGGAAAGGCGCCATCTTCGCCTACGATCTCTATGCCGACTGCACGGCGGGCACCCCGTCGTGGCACATGTACGCCAAGCTGGGCGGCATGGAACGCATGCGCGGCTATTACGAGGGGCGTTACCGCGACAAACGGCTCGTCGAGACGCAGATCGAACTGCGGCAGAAAATCTACCGCCGTCACGGCATCGTGGGCTGGATCGGCGGCGGTCAGGTCTGGGGCACCGACAAATTCCGGTGGGACAATACGCTCTACAGTTTCGGCTGCGGCTACCGCTTCGAATTCAAGAACCGCATGAACATCCGTCTCGACTACGGCTGGGGCGTCTACGGCAACCACAACCTCCCGTGGGACCGCAAACGCTCCTCGGCATTCCTCTTCACCGCTTCGGAAGCCTTCTGAGACAACGGCAATCCGGCCACTCTCTTCCGGCAGACGCAGCAAATCCCGACTCCATCCCACAAGCAACCCCGCAGGCAGCCCCTCGGTCCCTCCGGCCTTATCCTCATCCGCTCCGGCAATCCTAACCCCGGTTCCGCCCCCGCATTCCCCTCGACTTCCAGCTTCAGCCGCACGGCTCCCAGCAGGATTTTAGAGGATTATTATCGGGTACACGCCCCGAAACTACAAAATATATACAACGATAAACCCGTCGGCGCGCTTAAGCGAAAGCCGCAGCGGCTCCCCGTCCGCGATACGCCCCACGACGACTCCGGCTTCGAAATCGACCGCCTCGACATGCAGGTCGTAGAGCATATCCAGCCCCGGCCGCCCGGCATATTTGTACAGGGTCTCCTTCGCGCACCAGACTGCGGCCGGCAGCAACGGATCGTCAGAAAGCGCCCGCTCGGCAGGCGACATGTAACGCGACGCGGCGCGGCTGAAATCCCGCGATTCGGGTTCGACATCGACGGCGCACGGCGCATCCGATATGCAGACCGCCACCCGGCCCGGACAGTGCGAAACCCCGATATGCACCTCGCGCCCCCGAATGACGGGCGCCCCCGCCTCATCATAGGCGATCGACACGTCGTCCCCCAGCTCGCGGCGTACGACGGCACGCCATGTCAGGAATTCCCTGCGGCGGCGTTCGCGCAGAAACTCCTGCGCGGCGGCCCGCTCGCCGGGCGTCACCCGCGCAGCGGCTTCCGCCTCGGTCATCGGCGGCTCGATGAAGAGCCCCTTCGTCATGCCAGCAAATCTACACGGATTTTGTCGATACGGTGCCCGTCCATCTCCTGCACCGTAAAACGGATGTCGTGCGACGTAAAGACGTCGCCCTTGCGGGGGAAGTCGCGCTTGAGTTCGAGCATCAGCCCGGCCAGCGTCTCGGCCTCGCCCTTCACGTCGTTGAAAATCTCCTCGTCCAGCCCCAGCACCCGTTCGAAGTCGCCCAGATGGCTCTTGCCGTCGAAGATGAAACATTTCTCGTCGAGCCGCGTGAAGAAACTTTCGTCGGCGTCGCTTTCGTCCGAAATCTCGCCCACGATCTCTTCGATGATATCCTCCAGCGACACCAGTCCCAGCGTCGAGCCGTACTCGTCCACGACGATCGCCATATGGATCTTATTGGACTGGAAGTCGGCCAGCAGGTCGTTGATCTTCTTGTGTTCCGGCACGAAATAGGGCTTGCGCACCAATTGCTGCCAGCCGAACTCGCTGCCGTGGTTGATGTAGGGCAGCAGGTCCTTGACATAAAGCGTTCCCTTGATGTTGTCTATGTCGTCCTCGTAGACGGGGATGCGCGAAAATCCCGACTCGATAATGGTCTTCTTGACCGTCTCGTAATCGTCGGTTATGTTGAGCACCGTGATGTCCACGCGGGGCTTCATGATCTCCTGCACCTCGGTATTGACGAAATTGACGATTCCCGACAGCATCACATGCTCCTCAGGACTCGAACTCTGGGTCATGTCCACCGCGTCGGCCAGCTCGTCGAGCGAAATCTCGCTCTTGTGCGAAGCCTTCTCGCTGATGCGGCTGCTCGTCCGCACCAGCGCATAGGAGATCGGATAGAAAATCCACCGCAGCACCGTGAGGGGCCGCGCGGCGAACTGCGCGAAGCGCACGGGAATGGTCTGCGCCAGCACCTTGGGCAGTATCTCGCCGAAGAGCAGCAGCAGAAAGGTCACCAGTACGGTCTTGAAGAGGAATTCGAACCGCAGGAAGGTGAAAACCGAATCTATGATGCTCGACGTGAGGATGACGATGCAGATATTCACCAGATTGTTCACCACGAGAATTGTCGCCAGCAACAGGTCCACGTTCGTCAGCAGGCGGAGCACCGCCTCGGCCGACGCCGTCGTGCGTTTGCGCAGGCGGCGTATATCGTTGTGCGACAATGAAAAAAACGAAGTTTCAGCGCCCGACACGAGCGCCGAAACGCACAGCAGGCCCAGCGTCACCGTACACAGTACGGCGATATGGGCCGAAAACCCGTTAAACGTAATCCACGAAGTTGTAGTCTCCTCCAAACCGGCGGTCTATTAGTTAATCAAAAAGCGATCCGCCCTGCGCATCCTGCTGCGCCTGCTGGCCGGCATCGTTCTCCTCCTTCAGCACCTCCTTGCGTCCGCCGGGCATCTGCACGACGAATTTCGAGTTGCGCGACTGATAGGCGGGCTTGCTCAGCAACAGTTCGATGTTGCTGTAACGCGTCGATTTCGCCCCCAGCATCACCTGTTCGGGCGGCCGCTGCACGGCGGCCTTGGGCGGTACGACCGGCTTGATCGGCTCCAGCACGAGAGCCACCGGGTCCTTCGCCGGCTCGACGCTCCGCACCGGAGGAATGATCTGCTTCATCGTCCCCGCCGCCGATACGTCGCCCGCGAATCCCGTGGCCACGACCACCAGCTCGATGGCGTTGCCCAACTGGGGCTTCTCGCTCGTACCCCATATGATATTGGCGTTGTGAATCACGCCGTTGTCGTCCTGCACGCTGGCGTGCGCCTGAATGTACTCCAGAATCCGCACCACCTCCTCGTACATCAGGCCGTCGGCATCCGCGACCGAGATGTTGAGCAGGATGTTCTTCGCCCCCGAAATCAGGTTGTGGTCCAAGAGCGGCGAACGCAGCGACGCTTCGGCCGCCGCTTCGGCGCGGTTGTCGCCCTCGGCCGTCGCCACGGCCATATGGGCGCGGCCGCTGTCTCGCATGACCTTCGACACGTCGGCGAAATCGACGTTCACCAAGTCGCTCTCCACCGTGATGATCTCGGCGATGCCCTTGGCCGCCGAACACAGAATGTCGTCGGCCTTGCCGAACGCCTGCTTGAGCGACAGGCGTCCGTATATTTCGAGAATATTCTCGTTATTGATAATCAGCAGCGAATCCACGTTCTGCCGCAGCTCCTCGATGCCCCTGAAAGCTTGCTCGTAGCGGATTTTGCCTTCGACGGCCAGCGGCGAAGTGACGATCGCCACGGTCAGCAGTCCCATCTCCTTGGCCAGCTTGGCGATGACGGGCGACGCGCCCGTACCCGTTCCGCCGCCCATGCCCGCCGTGATGAAGAGCATGCGCGTCCCCGACTCTTCGAGGTGCTGACGAATCTCCGGCAGCGACTCCACGGCCGCGCGGCGGCCGTTTTCCGGGTCGTTTCCGGCCCCCAGTCCCTCTGCGCCGAGGCGTATCTTCAACTCCACGGGACTCTTGTCCAGCGCCTGCTGGTCGGTGTTGCAAACCAGAAACGTCACACCCCGTATACCGAGGTTCCACATATGGTTCACGGCATTGCCGCCGGCACCGCCGACGCCCACCACCATAATGATCGAACCATCCGTCTTCGGGGCTTTGATCTCCGACATCAATTCGTCTGTCATATCTCTAACTCCTTTCTCCACATTCTTAACTATAAATCATTCCCGCAGCCGGCTCTCCGTCCGCAATCCGCGGAATTCAAAAAACCGCTGCCCGACTTCCCGTCTGCAGTTCCCGGCATCCGCCGTCCGAATTTCCCCCGGCTGTCCGCCACATCTGCAGAAACCGCTCCCCGGCCAAAACCGGCGTTAACCGCGGCCGCATCGCCGGACCTTCACATCGCCGAACCGTCCCCGCAAACACGAAATTCATGCCGCAAACACCGCCGTAAGACCGCCGCGTGGGCCGGACACCGGGGCGCGGCAAATTATCCCTTAAATCTCTTCGTCCTCGGCCGCCGTGAAACTCTTGTTGATCTTGTCGAAGGTCTTCTGGAAAATCGAGCCCCAGTCGCGCTTGCGCTTGGGTTCGATCACCGGGGCCTCCTCACGTTCCGCAGCGGCATCCTCCTCCGTCTCTTCCGCCGCCGGAGCTGCGGGCGGCGCCTGCACGGGCTGCTGGAAGCGCGGCGTGTGGCGGAACTCAGGAGCGGGCTGCGGCTGCGGGGGCCGGAAGCCCTGCTGTTCCGCAGGCCGGGCCACGGGCCGCTCGACAAATGCGCAGGCGCCCTGCTCGGCGCCTTTCAGCAGAATGCCGACCGCCGTGGCGTAAGCCGGATCGGCGGCCTTCTCTTTCGACTCCTCGGCAATCCCGGTCTCGGCCGACGCGACGCGCACATCCATGCCCGTCACCCGGCGGAACAGTTCGTCGAGGTCCTTCAGCTTGGCCGAACCGCCCGTCAGAACGATCCCGTAAGCCAGCTTGCCGATATATCCCGAATCCTTGATCTCCTGCAATACGAACTCCGCGATATCCGTGGCGCGGGCTTCGATCACCGTCGCCAGATTGCGCAGCAGAATATCCTTCGCCTCGCGGGCCGTGCGGCCGTTCACGCGGATCAGTTTGTCTTCGGGAGCCAGCTCGGCCACCGCCGAGCCGTATTTCTGTTTGAGACTTTCCACATGCTTTTCGGGCACGCTCATCGTGCGGATGTCGCGGTTGATCGCCGTCGCCCCCATCGGGATCGTGGCGATATAACGCACCACGTTGCGGTAGTAAACCGCCACGTCGGTCACGCCGCCGCCGATATCCACCACGGCCACGCCTTCCTCCTTCTCGTCGGGCAGCAGCACCGCCTCGGCCGTGGCTATGGCGTTCGACGTAACGCTCAGCATCTTGATTCCCACCCGTTTGAGGGCCATGTCGAGCCGCTGCATCGGGGTCTTGAGACAGAGGATGAAGTTGAACGTGGAAGAGAGCTTCTTGCCGAACGACCCCACGGGATTCTTCACCTCCTGATTGTCGTCCACCACATAGTTCTGGGGTACGCGGTCCATGATGGTCTCGTCGTCGGGCGCCTGCACGTTGCGCATGCGGTCGAACAGCGCATCGACGTCCTTCTGATTGACACCGTTCTGCGGATCGTAGACGAAGACGTGGTCCATATGCCGGGCACAGCGCACGAAGTCGCCCGAAATACCGGCATAGGCCTCGGTGATGCGGATTCCCAACTGCTCCTCGGCCTCCGACACGGCTTCGCGGATGGCGCGGCTCACCAGTTCGATATTCTCAATCTTGCCCGCATTGACCCCCTCGACGGGTTTCGACACGACGCACACCACATCGAGCCGCTCTTCGGCGTTCTTCTCGCCGACAGCCACCACGACGTTCGACGAACCCAGATCGACGGCAACGGTATAATTCTTTCTTTCCACGGTATAATCCTTTTATTTCTTGCAAACCACCTGATCGTTGTATCTGATATCTATCGTCCGGTACTCCCCCCAGCCGATGTTCATAAGACCGCTGCGGTAGAAACACAGCAATTTGTCGAATTTGCGCTCCACCTGCTCGATACGTCCGAAGACGATGGTATGGCGGCCGCTCCGGGGCACCAGCTCCACCTCTAAAGCTCCGCTGGGGGTCGTATGCGCCGCAATCTGCACCACCTCCGACCTCCAGAAGTCATCATCTTCGATGAACTCTACAAAGGTAAGCAGTTTCATGAAATCTTCGTAGCTTTTCTCCAACTTTTTTTGTTTCAGCCTTTCGGCCTCCTGCCGCTGCGCGATGCGGTCTATTCCCTCCTGCACCAGACGCGCTTCGTAGCGGTATTTGCGCCGCAGTTCCGCCTTGCGGGCGCGCAGCTCTTCGACCCGCGCATCGAACGCCGCGGAGCTTTCCATCCGCCACCACTGCTTCTTGATGCGCATGCGGCGCAGCGCCGATATGTTGCGGTCGTTCTGCAGTTCGCGCCGGAAGAAGGGGTACTTCTCACGCTCCAGCTCCGCGATCCGCTTGTCGATCTTCGCCCGTTCGAGGTCGATATGCCCGCGCACGGAGCCGACGAACGACGCGGGAAACGGCGGACGGTAAGCCCCCGTCACCACCGGCACGTAGAGCGACGAGGCGCGCGGCGCGGCGAAGACATAGCCTTCGGGCGTGACGTACGAATCCACGCCGTCTGTCAGCAGCCGCAGCAGGGGCCTGCGCTGGCTGATGTCGATATGCAGCACGCTGCCGTAAGTCACATAGGCGTCCACGCGCTCCACGAATCCGTTTTTGGCGATCAGGGCCTCGATGGCCGCCAGCTCTACCGCATCAACTGCCATGCCGTTCGTCTTGATTCCGCTGTGCGCGATCCACTCGCGCACCATGCGGCCCGACACCAGATAGCCCATCGACGAGCTGTCCACCACCTCGATCTCGACCCTGCCGACCTTCTTCCCGGCACGCAACCTCCCCGCCGCCGTCCCCGCATAAATGACATATGCGGCCACGGCGCTCCACAAAAGCGTGAGCAGTGCGTATCGGAGGTATTTTCTCAAAATCGTCTTTATTCTCTGATTATCCGTCGTTTCGTCTTCTGCGGTTTTTACATCCGGCCCGGCGGACATGCGCCCCGGCCGCCGGTCCCCCGGCTAACTCTTCGCTTTCAGCTTTTCGGCGATCGCCCCGCAGCAGGCGTCGATGTTGCCCGCGCCGAAGCTCACCACCACGTCCGTGTCCATCGCCGCCACCGTATCGGCCAGCGCCGCCCGCTCTACGATGCGGCACGGCACCGTCACGCCTTGGGCGATGATCTCCGACGTCACGCCTTCGATCGGCTCCTCGCGCGCCGGGTAGATCGGCAGCAGCACCACGTCGTCGGCATGCGACAACGCTTCGGCGAACTCCCTGTAAAGGTCGCGCGTCCGCGTGTAGAGGTGCGGCTGGAACAGCGCCGTGATGTGCCGTCCCGGAAACATTTTGCGCACCGACGTCAGCGTCGCCGCCAGCTCGCGCGGATGGTGGGCATAGTCGTCCATGTAAACCTGCTTCGGCGTATTGACATAGAATTCGAAACGCCGCTTCACGCCCGCAAACGACGCCAGCGCCTCTCTCAGCCTCTCCGCATCGAGCGTCGTGCCTTCGGCCTGCGCCGCGCACCATATCGACGCCGCGGCCGCCACCGAATTCTCGATATTGACCCATCCCGGAATGCCGAGCGTGCACCCCTCGACCACGCCGCCGGGCGTCACGATGTCGTAGCGGTAATGCCCGCCTTCGAGCAGCTGCACGTTGCGGGCGTAGAAATCGCACGGCACGTCGTACGAATAGCGGTAAACGGTGATCTGCGGATTGTCCAGCACGATATCCACCCCCTCTTTGATAATGAGGAACCCGCCCGGCCTGATCTGCCGCACGAACTGCGAAAAAGCCTCCTTCACCGCCTCGTGCGTGCCGTAAATGTCGAGGTGGTCGGCATCCGCCGAGGTAATCACCGCCACGTCGGGATACAACCGCAGGAACGAACGGTCGAACTCGTCGGCCTCGACCGCCAGCCGCGCCCCCGCGCCCAGCACCAGATTACCGCCGAAGTTCTTCGATATTCCGCCCAGAAAAGCGCTTCCTCCGCCCGTCACGCCGCGGTTGAGCCACGCCACGAGCGTCGAGGTCGTGGTCTTGCCGTGCGTTCCCGCCACGGCCATCACATACTTGCCCTCGGCGAGATGTCCCAACATCTGCGAACGCTTCTCGACGCAGAACCCGTGACTCACGAAATATTGATACTCCCCGTGATCCTGCGGCACGGCCGGGGTATACACCACCATCGTCGCCGCCGGGTCGAGAAACTCCGCGGGAATCCGCCGCACGTCGTCCTCGAAGTGGATCTCCGCGCCTTCGGCCGCCAGTTCGTCCGTCAGATGCGAGGGCGTGCGGTCGTAACCGGCCACCCGCTTGCCTTCATGCAGGAAATAACGCGCCAAGGCGCTCATGCCGATGCCGCCGATTCCCAGAAAATAGATATTTTGAAACTCCATCCGATTAAGTTTTATCGTTCTCCGCACCGCTCCTCCCTCCGCACGCCCCCGCCGCATTCATCGCCCGCACGGCAAAAACACCCGCCGCGCGGCGCAGGGGAAACGCCGGAAGCGGCGCTATTTCATTACCTTTTCGATTTCATCCACGATCCGCTCCGCCGCATCGGGGCGCGCCAGCTTTTCGAGGTTTTCGCTCATCGTCCGCAAAGCCTCCTTGTCCGAGAGCAGCTCCATCGCCCGCCTCATGGCCGCCGTCCGGGCCTCGGCATCGGGCACCACGACCGCCGCGCCCTTGGCTTCCAGCGCCTTGGCATTCTTGGTCTGATGATCCTCGGCCACATTGGGCGAGGGCACGAACAGCACGGGCTTCGCCACCAGACACAACTCCGAGACAGTCCCCGCCCCGCTGCGCGAGAGGACCAGATCGGCCGCCGCATAGGCATAGTCCATGCGGTCGATGAAGGCCCCCTGCCAGATATTCGCAACCGGATGCGCCGCCAAGAACGCCTGCATCTCGCGCTCATAATATTTGCCCGTCTGCCAGATCACCTGCACGGGAGCGTCCGCGCCTTCGAGCGCGAGTATCCACGCCTTCATCATCTCGTTCAGCGACCGCGTTCCGAGCGATCCGCCCACGACCAGCACCACCGGAAGATCGGGCGTAAAGCCGTAATATTCCAACGCTTCGCCCCGGTCGGCCCCCTCTTTCGAGAAACGGCCCCGCAGGGGATTGCCCGTCATCGTGATCCTGCCGGCCGGAAAGAAACGCTCCATCCCCTCATAGGCGACGCAGATGCGCTTCGCACGCTTGGCCAGAATCTTGTTGGTCAGCCCGGCATAGGAGTTCTGCTCCTGAATCACCGTCGGCACGCCCAGCCGCTGCGCGGCCCACAGCACCGGAGCGCTGGCATAGCCGCCGAATCCCACGACCGCATCGGCCCCGAATTCACGAATGGTCTTCTTGGCCATCGAGACGCTCTTCAGCACCTTGAACGGCACCGCGAGGTTGTGCCAGTCCATGCGCCGCTGCAGACCCGCTATGGGCAGTCCCACGATGCGGTAGCCCAGCGCGGGCACCTTCTCCATCTCCATCTTGCCCTCGGCGCCCACGAAGAGAATCTCGACCCCGTCGCCGAACCGCCGTTTCAACGCTTCCGCAACAGCCACGGCCGGATAGATATGTCCGCCCGTTCCGCCGCCCGAAAGGATGATTTTCCTTGTCATGCTATTTTATCTTTTTTACTTACAATCAATATCTTTCAACCCGCCTCCGACTGTCCGAAGATCCGACGGCCCGTCAACCCGAAAGCCCGAAGATCCCGACAACTCAAAGGCCCGACCGCGGCACCGCCCCGGCGGCCCGGCCCGAAGCCCCGACAGCCTGCTAACCCGGCAGCCCGCTAATCCGAGGGCCGTCCCCGGCGGTCCGGAAACCCGGCGGTCCGGAAACCCGGCGATCCGGAAACCCGGCGATCTGAAAACCGGGGTGCAGACTTCCGCCCCGGACAACATTCCAAGGCAAGCCGCCTGCAAAATTACGAATTCTTTCCGTTCGCCGCCCTTTCGTCCTCCTTTTACCGCCCCCAGTTTCCCCGGTCCAGCGAGCGGTAGTTGATCGCTTCGGCCACATCGGCCGCCGCTATGGTTTCGCGCCCCGCCAGATCGGCGATCGTGCGGGCCACTTTCAGAATGCGGTCGTAAGCCCGCGCCGAGAGCGACAGCCGCTCCATGGCCCGCTCCAGCAGCGCCGCCGAAGCGGCGTCCGGCCGACAGTATTCGCGCAGCATCGCCACGTTCATCATGGCGTTGGTATGCACGCCCTCCGTCCCCGCGAAACGCGCCGCCTGCACCTCCCGCGCCCGCACGACCCGCTCGCGGACCGCGGCGCTCGGCTCGCCGGGCGCCGCCGCCGAAAGTTCCTGCGGAGTCACGGGCGTCACCTCCACATGCAGGTCGATCCGGTCCATCAGCGGTCCCGAAATCCGGCTCATATAGCGGTGCACCGCCCCCGGCGAACATACGCACTCCTTCGCCGGATGGTTGTAATAGCCGCACGGACAGGGGTTCATCGCCGCCACCAGCGTAAAGTTGGCGGGATATTCCACACTGTATTTCGCCCGCGAGACGGTCACCCTCTTCTCCTCCAGCGGCTGCCGCAGCACCTCCAGCACGCTGCGCCCGAATTCGGGCAGCTCGTCGAGAAACAGCACCCCGTTGTGGGCCAGCGACACCTCGCCGGGCCGCGGCGACTGCCCCCCGCCGATCAGCGCCGCCTGCGAAATCGTATGGTGCGGCGCCCTGAAAGGCCGCCGCGCCAGCAGGCCGCCCGCCGCCATATTCCCGGCCACGGAGTGTATCTTGGTGGTCTCCAGCGCCTCTTCGCGCGACAGCGGCGGCAGGATGGTCGGCATCCTGCGGGCCAGCATCGTCTTGCCCGAACCCGGCGCCCCGATCATCAGCACGTTGTGACCGCCCGCGGCGGCTATCTCCAGCGCACGCTTCACATGCGTCTGGCCCTTCACATCGGCAAAATCCTCTTCATAACGGCCCGCCTCCGCCCCGAACGGCTCCCCGTCCGCAGGCACCGCCGGCGTCATCTCCCGTTCGCCGTTCAGCAGTCCGATCACCTCCTTCAGGCTTCCGGCCCCGATCACCTCGACGCCTTCGACCACGGCCGCCTCCGCGGCATTCGCCGCCGGCAGCACCAGCCGCCGCAATCCCTCTTCCCGCGCGCGCACCGCCATCGGCAGCACGCCCCGCACGGGTTTCAGCGTCCCGTCCAGCGACAGCTCCCCGGCGAACATCGTCCCGGCAAGCGTTTCGGCATTCACCCGCGACATCGCCGCGAGAATCCCGACGGCGATCGGCAGGTCGAACGACGCGCCCTCCTTGCGCAGGTCGGCCGGAGCCAGACTCACGACCACCTTGCGGCCCGACATCCGCTCCCCGGAGTTCTCAAACGCCGCACGTATGCGCTGCTCGCTCTCCTTCACGGCGCTGTCCGGCAGCCCCACGAGGTACATTCCCAGTCCGCCGCCGGCGATATTGACCTCGACGGTCACCGCCGCGGCATCGATCCCCACGATCGCTCCTGCATAGGTCCGGACAAACATCTATCAGAAAAATATTATCAATTAACCATTCTGTTACCGGCCTCTTCCACAGTCGTCCGCACTGACCGCACTGCCTGCATCGCCTGCACCGACCGCCTCAGCCGCACCGACTTCGCCGGCCACATCAGCCGCAGCGCCCCTCTAAACCGGCTCTTCTAAAACGGCGCCTCGTCGTTCAGCGCGGGCGGATTGGGGTCGAACTCCCCGCCGCCGATTCCCGCGCCCAGTCCGCCGCCGATTCCGGCTCCCGGCACGGCGTTCGAACCGCTGGCATAGTCGTCGTAGGCCTGCTGGCTGTCAGCCGCCTGCGACGGCGGCAGCATCGTGTCATCCACGTCGGCGAAACGCGCCTGCTCCTTGAGGAAGCGCAGGTTGACGTCGCACACGGCGCCGTTACGGTGCTTGGCGAGGATGATCTCGGCCATACCCGCCGTCGGCATGCCGTTCTCGTCCTGATTGATGCCGTAATACTCCGGACGGTGGATGAAGGCCACGATGTCGGCGTCCTGCTCGATGGCGCCCGACTCGCGGAGGTCCGAGAGCTGGGGACGCTTCGAGCCGCCGCGCATTTCGGTGGCGCGGCTCAGCTGCGACAGCGCGATCATCGGCACGTTCAGCTCCTTGGCGATCGCCTTGAGCGTACGCGAAATAAAGGCCACCTCCTGCTCGCGGTTTCCTTTCGAATCCTGATTGCCGGTCATCAGCTGCAGGTAGTCGATGATGATGATCTTGATGTCGTGGTGTATCTTCAGACGGCGGGCCTTCGAGCGGAATTCGAAGACCGAAAGCGCCGGCGTGTCGTCGATATAGAGCGGCGCGCTGCCCAGCGGCTTGGTCGCCGACTCCAGATGCCGCCACTGTTCGGGCGTCAGACGGCCCGACTTGACGTCGTTTCCGCTCAGTCCCGTCTCAGCGATAATCAGACGCATCATCAGCTGTACGGCGGACATTTCGAGCGAGAAGAACGCCACGCCCTGCTCGTGATCGACCGCCATGTTGCGGGCCATCGAGAGCACGAACGCCGTCTTGCCCATCGAAGGGCGTGCGGCGATGATGATCAGGTCCGAGAGCTGCCAGCCCAGCGTCACGCGGTCGATGGCCATGAAGCCCGACGGCACGCCGTTGAAGGCGCTCGTATTCTTCGACGCCTCCTCGATCTGCATCAGCGCGCGGGCCAGAATATCCTTCGACGCCTGCACCGACCGCTTGACGTGTCCTTCGGCCACCTTGAATATCTCGCCCTCGGCATATCCGATCAACTCCGTCACGTCGGTCGATTCGTCGTACGACCGCTTCTGAATCTCGGTCGCCGAGCGGATCAGCTCGCGCTGCACGTACTTCTGGGCGATGATTTTGGCGTGGAATTCGACATTGGCGGCCGAACCGACCTTCTGCGTCAGCTGCGCCAGATACGACGCACCGCCCACCTTCTTCAGCTCCTTCTTGGCCTTGAGCCGCTCGGTGACGGTATAGAGGTCGATCGGTTTGAGCTCCATCGAAAGCTCCTCGATCGCGCGGTAGATCGTGCGGTGCTCCTCGGTGTAAAAAGCGTCGGGCGTGACGTACTCCTGCACGGCGATGATGCTGTCCTTTTCCAGCATCAGCGCGCCGAGCACGGCTTCCTCCAGTTCGACCGCCTGCGGGGGCACGTTGCCGGCGGTGTCGGTCAGCGCCTCGAATGCCTCCCTGTTGCGTTGGGAGGGGTTATAATCTTTAGCCATGATTTATCCTTTCGTTCAGAGCCCAAAAATAGCGATTCGGGCGGAGAAAACAAAACGGCCGCGGCAAAGTTGTTGTCGAAAATCGTGTTGATAACACGATTCTCCCGCAAACAGTCCCCGCAGCAGGGGATAACGCCTGTTGAAAAAGAATTTTTAATTTCCGATCACTCCCTCACCCCCAGCTCCCGCCGCGAGACGGCGAGCGCCGCGATGCTGATCCGGCATCCGGGTGCGGCGCGCAGCATCTCCCCGGCGCACGAAAGCATCGTGCTGCCCGTCGTGAAGACGTCATCCACCAGCAGTACATGCCGCCCTTCGAGCCGTTCGGGACGGCGCACCGCGAAAGCCTCGTCCACGTTCCGGGCGCGCTCGCGCCGCGGCTTGAGGGCCTGACTCTCCGTATTGCGCTTGCGGCGGACGCTCCGGCGGTCCACCTCCGCTCCCAGCTGCGAGGCGATCCCCTCGGCGATGTACTCCGACTGGTTATACCCCCTCCTGCACCGCTTGACGGGGTGCAGCGGCAGGGGCACGACCACCTCCACCCCGTCGTACAGCCCGCTCTCCTTCAGACAGCGTCCGTACCACTCGCCCATCGCGCGGGCCGTGCGCCACGCTCCGCGGTATTTGAATCCGCGGATCAGCTCCCGCCACCCGCTTCCGTGAATGTAGTAGAGAAAACCCGAAGCCCGCTCGACGGGCAGCATGTCCCGGCACTTCGCCAGCAGGGGATTGTCCGCCTCAAGCCAGAACCCCGTCAGGGGCGCCGTCGTGCGGCACAGCGTGCACACCGTGCGTTCGCCCTGCGCGAGCGGGACGCCGCAGACGGGGCAGCGCGGCGGAAAGAAAAGCGCCGCGACGTCGCGCAGCAGGTCACTGAGGATCGACATTGCAGATGAAGGTGATCGTTTTGAATTCGGGATTTTCGGCGAACGCCTTCAGCTCGGCGGCCAGCAGTGCGCGGGCCTTGGCCGACGAAGCGCCGCTTTCGATCTTGAGCAACAGACCCGCGAGATACTCGCCGCGGATGCGGTCCACCGGGGGCGTCATCGGCCCCAGCACGCGGCGGCCGAACCTGACGCGCAGGCGCGCCGCCAGCTCCGTGACGCCGCGGCGCAGCAGCGCGACGTCGCGGTGGCGCAGCGTCAGCGAGGTCAGCCGCGCATAGGGCGGATAGAAGAACGCTTTGCGTTCGGAGAGCTGCATGCGGGCCATCCCGGCGAAATCGCCCGCCACGACCTGCCGGATCACGGGATGCCCCGGCTCGGAGGTCTGAATCACCACCTCGCCGCCGTCCGAGCGGCGTCCGGCGCGTCCGGCGACCTGCAGCATGAGCTGAAAGGCCCGCTCCGCAGCCCTGAAATCGGGGTTGTTCAGCAGGTTGTCGGCATTGAGAATCCCCACCAGCGACACGCCGCCGAAGTCGAATCCCTTCGTAATCATCTGCGTCCCGACCAGAATATCGGTCTTGCGGGCTTCGAAATCGGAGATTATGGCGTTGAACGCCCGCTCGGAAGTCACGCTGTCACGGTCCAGCCGGGCGACGCGGGCTTCGGGGAAGAGCCGGGCGATCTCCTCCTCGACCTTCTCCGTGCCGAATCCCCGCGGCAGCACCTCCGTCACCTCGCACGAAGGGCACTTCGCCGGCACCGGGGCCGTGTAGCCGCAGTAGTGGCAGACGAGTCTGGCGCCTCCCTTGTGGTAGGTCAGCGTCACGTTGCAGTGAGGACAGCGGGCCGTCCACCCGCACTGAGAACACTCGACGTAGGGCGAGAATCCGCGGCGGTTCTGAAACAGCATCACCTGCCCGCCCCGTCCGAGCGTCTCCTCCATCTTGTCCAGCAGCAGTTTGTTGAAATGCGCATGCCGCTCGCCGCGCTTGGCGGCGCGGATCGTATCCGAAACGAATATTTCGGGCGGGCGGGCGTCGCCGTAACGCTCCGCCAGCACGGCGCGGCCGTACTTCCCGCCCTCGGCGTTGAGCCACGTTTCGAGCGACGGCGTGGCGCTTCCCAGCAGCGTGCGGCCGCCCCACAGGCGGGCCATCACCACGGCGCAGTCGCGGGCGTTGTAGCGGGGCGCGGGATCGGCCTGCTTGTAGCTGGCGTCGTGCTCCTCGTCCACGATTATCAGCTGCAGATGCCTGAGCGGCAGAAATATCGACGACCGCACGCCGACGACGAACTCGCCCCCTTGGGAACGGTTCAGCCGCAGGTAGGTCTCCGTGCGGCGGCGGTTCGTAAGTTTCGAATGATAGGGGGTCACGCGGCTGCCGAAGATGCGCTCCATGCGCCCGATCAGCTGCGCCGTCAGGGCGATTTCGGGCACGAGCAGCAGCACGTCGCCGCCCCGCGCCAGCGTTTCGGCGATCAGGTGTATGTAAATTTCGGTCTTCCCCGACCCCGTCACGCCGTGCAGCAGCGCCGCAGGCTTTTCGGCGAACTGCTCCCGCAGCGAACCGAGCGCTTCGCGCTGCGGCGCGGTCAGTTCGGGCAGCCGGAACGCCGAGCCGCCCCGCTCGACGGTGCGTTCGCGCTCCGTGCAGACAATATGCCCCTTGCGCTCCAGCGCATGCAGCACGGCATAGTCGGCCCGCAGCAGGCGGCGGGCCACCTCGCCCGTCGAAATCCGGGTCTCGTCCCCCGCCGACGCGATCTCCAGCAGGGCTTCGTACTGCTTGGGCGCGCGCCGTCCAAGCTTCTCGAAGACCTCGTGCAGGCGCCCTTCGTCGTGCAGCTCCCGCGCCAGCGCCACGTAGCACTCCGTGCGGGGGCGGAACTCGTCTTCGGCGAACTCCTCCTCGGTATCGCCCGAAGGCTTCATCAGCGACGGCAGCGCCACGCGCATCACCTCGCCCGCCGAACACATGTAGTACGCGGCGATCCACTCCCAGAGCGCCTTTTGCTGCGCCGAGAGCAGGGGCGCGTCGTACAGCACGCGCTGTATGGATTTGATTGTCCTGAACGGCGGACGGCGGTCATGCACCCGCCAAACGACGCCCGTATAGAATTTGCGGGGTCCGAACTGCACGGCTACCGCCGTCCCCTCCGCCACGTGCATCCCTTCGGGCACGGCGAACGTATAGGCGGGCTGCGCCAGCGGCAGTACTATGTCGGCATAGAGGGGCATCAGAGTTTGTTGAGCGCCTGAAATCCCTTGCCGTAAACGCCCATCACCGATCCCACGGTCATAAAGGCGTCGGGATCGATCGTCTTGACGAATTTCAGGATCATCGCGGTCTCGCGCTTGCGGCATACCACCATGACGATTTTCGACTGCTTCTTGGTGTACCACCCCTGCGAGTCGATGAGCGTCACGCCGCGGTGGATATTCTCGACGATGGCCTCCGCCATCTTCTCATAGTCGTGCGTCACGATGAAGACCTGACTCGACTGCTGGTTCCCGGCCATGATCATATCGACCGTATAGCCGAAGACCGCCGTCATCACATAGCCGTAGATCACCGTGTCGATATGGAATCCCACGAGCATCGACGATCCGATGATGACGAAATCCGAGTAGATGACGATCTTGCCGTAGCTGATCGTGCGGTACTTGTTGATGATCATCGCGGCGATGTCCGTGCCGCCCGTCGAGCCGCCCTGCGCGAAGCACATCGCCACGCCCATGCCGGCCAGTATGCCGCCGAGGATCACCGACAGGATACGTTCGAGGTGGAGGAAGTCGCCCTCCGGCAGCACCGACTGCCAGAAGTTCATCCCCAGCGAGATCACCACGACGCAGTAGACGGTCTTCACGCCGAAGTTCCAGCCGATGATGAATCCCGCGATCAGCAGCAGTATTCCGTTGATGATGAATACCATCGTACCGATCTGAATCGAGACGCCGAGCCACTCCTCGACGGCATGGCACAACACGAGCGACAGACCCGCGGCCCCTCCGCCGACGCCTTTGGCGGGCAGGATGCAGCCGATCCACGCGAAAGAGTACATGATCATGCCGACCGTCATCAGGAAATACTCCTTGACGGGCTTCAGCATCAGCTCCTTAATGATGGGTTTCATTTCGGTACGGAAATATTAGCAATTGCAAAGGCAAAGATAGTGCAAACTGAGGGCAAAAGCAAGTTCGAACCTATCACAGCGACTGTAAAGATACAAAAATTTCGCCTTGATACGCATTTCGTTCCTCCAATCTTTTTTCGAGCATCGCCAGCAGCTGTTCGTTGCGCACCAGCCCCCAGTTGCGGCCGTAATGGTAGCGGGGCGGCGCCTCGCTCGCGAACCGCTCGACGACCAGATCGGGCCGCAGGCGGCGCAGCACCTCGACGAAAAGGTCGATGTACTCGCCGATCTCCCAGAAGCGGAAGCGACCGGGGTCGGCGTCGTATTCGGCGGCCATCGCCGTGCCGCGGAAGAGCTGCAGCTGATGGAATTTCAGCGTCGTGAGCGGCAGCGAATTGATCGCCGCGACCTGCTCCAGCAGCATCGCGTCCGTCTCGCCCGGCAGTCCGAGGATAAAGTGCGCCCCGACGTGCAGTCCCCGCGCGGCGGTCATCTCCACGGCGCGGCGCGCGCAGGCGAAGTCATGCCCGCGGTTCACCGCCCGCAGCGTCTCGTCGCGGGTCGATTCGATGCCGTACTCGACGGCCACGTACCTCCCGCGCGCCAGCTCCGCGAAATAGTCCAGCTTTTCGGCGTCCACGCAGTCGGGCCGCGTGCCGACGACGATGCCCGCCACGTCGGGATGCGCCAGCGCCTCGCCGTACACCTCCTTCAGCCGCTCCAGCGGCGCATAGGTGTTCGAAAACGACTGGAAGTAGACCAGATACTTCGACGCCGTGCGGTAACGCCTGCGGTGGAACTCGATCCCCTCCTCGATCTGCCGCCGCACCCCCTTGACCGGCATGCAGTACGAGGGAGTGAACGCCCCGTTGTTGCAGAACGTACATCCTCCCCCGCTTATCGTTCCGTCCCGGTTGGGACACGTGAACCCGGCGTCCACCGACAGTTTCTGTACGCGGCAGCCGAACATGCGGCGAAAATACCCCGAATAGGAGTTGAACCGCCTGTTATCGCCCCACGCATACATCGCTACAATCCCCAGTCCGAAGGGTTATAGGTATCCTTGGGCGCATTGGGCACGTTGGTAAAGAACTGGAACCCGCTCAGCCGCTCGACTTCCGCGACGCTGCGCATATCGCTGCGCGAGGGTTTGTGCCCCTTCTGCATGGCATGGCTCATCACAAAGGCCGCGCACTGCAGCTCCTCGCGCGAACAGCGCAGCACCGATTTGCCGGACTTGGCGTTCCTCGTCCGCAGCATGGCGTAGTAGAACATGGTCGGAACGCCCGCCTGCTGACCGCCGAAGGCGGCCTTCTTGGGCGAAGCCGTATTGCCGTACGAATCGGTCCACGTCTTGTAGTAAGCCCCGACGACCACATAGAGCGTATCGCCCACATTGGCACTCTCGGTCGAATCCCAATAGGTGTCTATCAGGTCTTCGAGGTTGTTCCACGCGCCGCCTCCCGTATTGAACGTCCCGCTGTGCTGGGGCGCGATATTGGTGTAATAGCAGACCTGCCTGCGCATGACGGCCGTTCTCGAACGTTCGCGGTTGCCCAGCATGTGACCCTTGTTGTAGGGATCGGCGAGGGACTTCGACGCCGGCTGTATGCCCGCCGGAACATCCGGGTCCTGACTGTAACTTCGGTTCCCGCTCGTGGTCACATAACAGTTGTGCAGCGGCGCGGCCACCCATACGGGACCGTGATTCTCGGCACTGTAACATACCGTGTAGTTGCGGGCGTTGTAGTTTCCGACCTTGAAGTCGCTGATCGTATGGTAGGCGTAATGGTAATCGCCGTTCTTCACCTCGACGGGCAGTTCGGGCCAGCCCGAAAACTTCGTCAGCCCCGGATTCGGACCGGGTCCGGGCCCGTCGCCCGCATCGGTCGTAAAGGCCGCCTCTCCGCTCTCATAGGTCTTTCCGCCCGCAGCGACGCACAAACGGAACGTATAGTCCGTCGAAGCGTCCAGCCCCGAAAGCCGGACGCTCTTCGCGCCGGGCTGCGCACTCACGGCTTCGCGTTTCGAAACGCCGCCCGTCCCGTAGAGGAAATAGACCTCGGAAACAGGCTCCGCGCCCTGATAGGAGAACGTACAGCTCACCACCGCCGAAGAGGAGGTCACCTCCGAATAGGCGGGCTGTCCGAATGCCGGCGCATTCCCCGGATCGCTTCCCTTCCCGGTCCGGAAGGAGACCGATTCGCTCTGCATGCGCCCTGCGCCGCCCAGCTCCAGATAAGCGTACACCAAGTAGTCGGTTTCGGGTTCGAGGTCGCTCAGACGGCACGAAAGCGCATTCCCGCTCACCTCCACCGGCTCGGCGTCGAAATAGCCGTCCGCGGCTCCGATCCGCGTGTATACGAACCCCGCGCCGCTCTCGGTCAGCACGCCGTCGGCGAATTTCGTGCGGCAGGAGATCTCCGCCGTCGTTCCCGAAACCACCGCTTCGGGTTTCAGGAACCATGTGTCCCCCTTCTCCGCGCCGTCGTCTCCGCAGGAGGCGAAAACTGCGGAAATACCTGCCAGCAAAACTGTCAATAATCTTTTCATCTTCTATTTTTCGGTTAACAATCCCTCATTTTGGAATCTATCCAGATGGTCACCGGACCGTCGTTCACCAGCGCCACCTGCATGTCGGCGCCGAACTCCCCCGTCGGCACCTCCCGGCCCAGCAGCTCGGCCACGCGGGCCGTGAAACGCTCGTACATCGGGCGCGAGACGGCTTCGGGCGCCGCCCTGACATACGACGGGCGGTTGCCCTTGCGGGTCGAAGCCTGCAGCGTAAACTGGCTCACCACCAGCACTTCGCCGCCGACCTGCCGCACGTCGAGGTTCATCACCCCCTGCTCGTCATCGAAAATCCGCAGACGGACCAGCTTGCCCGCCAGATACTCCATATCTTCGTCCGTGTCCTCCACGCCCACGCCGACCAGCACCAGCAGGCCCTGCCCGATCCGGGACAGCTCATCGCCGCCGACGCTGACGGAAGCGTTCTTCACGCGCTGAATCAACAATCGCATATTTTCCGGGAAATCAACGGGTTTCGAAATAAGCCCACAGGTTGTCGTCCGCAGGCGCGGGAGCCGTGACGCTCACGGGTTCACGGCGCACGGGGTGTTCGAACTCGACCCGCCGCGAATGGAGCGAGATGCCGCCGCCGGGCAGCGAACGCCGCGCACCGTATTTCAGGTCGCCGCGGATCGGACACCCGATCTTCGACAACTGGGCGCGGATCTGGTGGTGACGCCCCGTCAGCAGCTCCACCTCGACGAGCGTATAGTCGGTCCCCGCCCCCAGCGTTTCGTAACGCAGGCGCGCCTCCTTGGCGCCGGGCTTCGGCCCGTCGCAGGCTCGCGAGCGGTTGGTGCGGGCGTCGCGCAGGATGTAGTGGCGCAGTTCGCCGCTTTCGGGGTCGGGCGTCCGTTCGGTCAAGGCCCAGTAGACCTTACGGATGCGGCCCTCGCGGATCATCTCGTTGAGCCGCGTCAGGGCCTTCGAGGTCTTGGCGAACAGCACCGCGCCGCTCACCGGACGGTCGATGCGGTGCACCACGCCGAGGAACACGTCGCCGGGCTTGGCGTCGCGGCGTTTGACAAAGGCCTTTATCTGGTCTTCGAGCGCGCTTTCGCCCGACGGATCGGGCTGCACCAGATCGCCGCAGTGTTTATTGACGATCAGCAGATGATTGTCTTCGTAGAGGATATCTTCGGGAGTGAACATTTTTCGGGTATTTCTAAAAGCGGCCTGTACTTCAACGCAACGTTTCCCCGCCGTCGGCGGGCCGCGCCGCCGAAGCCGGTATCTCGGACATGCTCGCTGCGGGTCAGAGCACGAACGTGAAGGGCAGCAGCAGCGCCGCCGAATCGACGGCCGTCGCCGTGCCGCCGCCGCTCATAATCACCCGCATGGGCGCGCCCTGACGGCGTTCGACGTCCACCATCACCTGACGGCACTGGCCGCAGGGATAGCATTCGCGCTCCGAGGGATCGGAAGCGATCGCCAGCGTCTCGATCGGATCGTCGGCATAATTGGCCTGCGCATAGAACATCAGCGTCCGCTCGGCGCAAAGCCCCGCGGGATAGACCTCGCTCTCGAAATTGCTTCCGTAGAGGATTTTCCCGCTGCGCAGCCGCGCAGCCGCCCCCACCCGGAACTTCGAATAGGGCGCATTGGCGTTCGCCGTGGCCCGTTCGGCCTCCCGAACCAGCTCACGGTCCGCATCGGACAGCTCGGCAAGAGCCGCATAATGCTCGTAGTTGAAACTAAACTGTTTTTCCATAACTCCTCCTTTTTTAAGGGGCAAAGTAAACAAAGATAGTATAATTTTTCGGAATCCGCACCATCCGGCGCCGTTTTTCGCACCCGGCGGGCTTCGTCCGCGACCACGCCCGGCCTTCCTCCGCACTCCGTCCGCGAATCCGGAACCCGAAGCGCGACAACCTCCGTCCGCGACACCCTGAGACGACGAAGAGGACGCCCTTCGCGGGACATCCTCTTCGCATATGCCGCCGGAGAGCTACTCCAGCACGAATTTCGCCTGCACGTTGTACTGCAGCTTGATGGTCTTGAAGTCGAGCGGTTCGTCCGCCGCGGCCTCTTCGCCATACCCGGCCTTCGCACTGCGCATCACGGCCATGTTGTCATACAGCACCGGCATCACGTTGTTGTTCGAATCGTAAATGTAGAAGCACTTGCCGACATTCTGCCCGATCGCCCCGGCCAGCGTCTGGGCGCTCTGCTTGGCGTTCTGCATCGCTTCGACGCGCACCTGCTCCTTATACTCGTCGATCTTCGAGTGCGACACCTTCAGGATCGAAACGTTCGAGATTCCGAGTCCGTCGAGCGCCTGCCACACCTTGGCCACCTCGGCCGACGATCCCAGCTGAAGCTGGTACTTGGCCGTCGCCACCGAAGTGTTCTTCTTGAAGAACTCGCTCGAAAGGTTGGCCACCTTCAACTGCTTCTCGACGTTCACGCCCAGCCGCTTGAGGGCCGCGATCATGTCGCGCTGCTGGCTCTCGACCGAAATCTTGCCCTTCGAATCGCGCTCGTTGATGACGATCGAGAGGTAGAACTCGTCGGGCGTGATCTCCTTCTCGGCGCGTCCGTTCACCTGAATATAGCTGGGGAAAGCCTCCTGCATCTGTGCCGCCGCGGGAAGAGCCATCAGCGCCACCGCCGCCATTAAAATCAGTTTTTTCATATTTTCCGTTTTTTAGGTAACTGTCTTGCAAATAAAACGCCAAAAATCCGAAATACTGCATCCCCTCTCCGGAATCATGCCTTGAACGACCCTATTTCGATCAGGTTGCCTTCGGGGTCGGCCACGTAGCAGGTGCGCTGGCCCCACGGTTCGGTTGTGGGTTCCATGACGGGCCGGGCGCCTTTGGCGACGACCTCGCGGAAGGCCGCATCGACCGCCGCATGGTTTTCGACGCACAGGGCGATCTCGTAATGCCCGTTCACCGGGCCGGCATAGCCGAACCTGCGGCCGGTCATCTTCTCGAAATCCGCCCTGCGGTAGAGCAGGAACAGCGTTCCGTCCTTTTCCAGATAGACGTTCGAGGCGTTTTCATCCTCGCGGATCTCGAATCCCAGCACGTCGCGGTAGAAGCGGACCATGGTCGGCATCCGCTCGACGAATATCCCGAAACCGTCCAGTCTCATCGCCGTACGAGTTTCACGACATTTTCCACATGGTGCGTGTGGGGGAACATGTCCACGGGCTGTACCGCCTCGACGCGGTAATCGGCGTCGAGCAGCGCCAAGTCGCGGGCCTGCGTGGCGGGATTGCAGCTCACGTAGACGATCCGCCGGGGCGCGGCGCGCAGGATCACCCCGATCACCGGCTCGTCCACGCCCGCACGCGGCGGATCGAGGATGATCACGTCGGGACGGCCGTTGGCGGCGACGAACCCGTCGCTCAGCACCTGCTTCATGTCGCCCGCATAGAAAACCGTATTCCCGATGCCGTTGATCTGCGAATTGACCTTCGCATCGGCGATCGCTTCGGGCACATACTCCACGCCCACCACCCGGCGGCACCGCGCGGCGCAGAAATTGGCGATGGTCCCCGTCCCGGTGTAGAGGTCGTAAAGCACGTCCTCCGGTTTGAGGTCCGCGAACTCCCGCGCCACCTTGTAAAGCTCGTACGCCTGCGCCGAATTGGTCTGGTAAAACGACTTCGGCCCCACCTTGAACCGCAGCCCCTCCATCTCTTCGACGATATGGTCCTTGCCCTTGTAGCAAACCGGATCGAGGTCCCCGACCGAATCGTTGAACTTGGTGTTGACGATGTAGAACAGCGACGTGATCTGCGGGAAATTCGCCGCCAGATGGTCCAGCAGCGCGGCGATCCGCTCCCGGTCGTCCTCGCCGAACACCACGATCACCATCACCTCGCCCGTCGAAGCCGTGCGGACGATCATGTTGCGCATCAGCCCCCGGTGTTCGCGGGCGTTGTGGAACGTGTAGCCGTTTTCGATGCAGAAGCGTCTGGTCTCGGTGCGGATGTCATTCGACGGATCGGGCTGGAGCCAGCACTTGTCGATGTCCAGCACCTTGTCGAACATGTTGGGAATATGGAATCCGAGCGCGGGCGCGGCATCGAAGTCCGTCCCGCTCTCCACCTCTTCGCGCGTCAGCCAGCGGCGGTCGGCGAAGGTGAATTCGAGTTTGTTGCGGTAAAACCGGGTCTGCTCCGACCCCAGACAGGGCGCGATCTGCGGCAGTGCGATCTTGCCGATGCGCGTCAGCTGGTCGCGCACCTGCTCGGTCTTGAAGCGCAGCTGCTCCTCGTAGGGCAGGTTCTGCCACTTGCAGCCCCCGCAAACCCCGAAATGGGCGCAGAAGGCCTCCGCGCGCAGCGGCGATTTTCTGACGTAGCGGACCACGAATCCCTCCATGAACCTGCGGCGCTTGGAGCGTATCTGCACATCCACCACGTCGCCCGGAACGGTCAGCGGCACGAACACCACCACGTCGTTCCAGCGTCCCATCGCCTTGCCTTCGGCGGCGAGCGTCGTTATTTCAAGCCCCTCGATGAGGGGATAATTTGCCTTTTTGCGAGCCATCGTCTTCCAATTTGCGGCAAAGATAGTGCAAGGCGAGAGCAATGCCAAATTTATTTGGACATTGCCGAGCCGCCGCCTATGTTCTGTAAAGATAGTGCAAGCTGAGGGCAAAAGCAAGTTCACTTGCATTTTGCCGAAGCGCCGCCCTCGTCCTTCACCTCCGCCGACACGGCGATCTGGCCGCCGCACCCGTTCCGTTTCAGACACCCGCAGCCCGGTCGGGGCCGCCGCCTACTCCTTTCTCTTCGCTCCGGCCCTCGCCCTCACGCCGCCCAGCCAGAACCCCAGCGCAAAGGGTCCCCCGATCAGCACCGCGAGCGCCAACACCACGTACAGCAACACCTTGCCCACCAGCCCCGGCACCGCGTCGAGCGTCGTCCGCACCACCTCGCCGGCCGTCTGCCGCAGCTGCTCGACCAACGCCTGCCGCTCTCCGGTCACATACCGCTGCAGCTCGTCGCGCTGGCGGTCGAAATCGGCAAAGGCGTTATCGACGCTGTAATTCATCGTATATATCAGCTGCGTCACCTGTTTGTTCAGCTCGTCCAGCACCCGGTCCGATATTTCGGGCAGATGCTCGGCCACGACGACGATGCGCGTGAAACTGCGTTCGAGCGAGTCGAGGCGCGCCCCGACCTCCATGCGCAGGCTGTCCTGCTGCAGCTGCATTTCGAGAATGTCCTTCGACCAGCCGACGCTGCTGGCCAGTTGCTGCGTCTGGCTGCTCACGCGGTCGTTCACGTCGGCCAGCACTTCGGCGATCGAACCCGTCGCATAGGCGTGCTCTACGCCGTTCTCGCGCAGGAACTCGATCCACGCAAGGGTGGTGTTCGCAGCCTCCATCCCCTCTTCGGAGGGATTGTCCCGCACATACTGCGCGACAAAACGCTCCATCAGCCCGTAACGCTCCTCCGCCAACACCTGCCGCGCCAGCCGCGCGGCCCGGCGGTCGAGCCGCGCCGCCGCATCGCGCGCCATGCCGCTCTGCGCCCCGAACAGCAGCGAATCGGGCGTCGCCGCAAAGCGTTCGTTCATCCGCCGGCAGAGTATCCACATGTCGGCCAGCGCCACATCGGGAATTCCCTGCATGGCGGCCGAGACGCCCGCCCGCGTAGCGCGTATCTTCCACCGCACGGCGGCGACCCGCGTAGCCACATCCGGCGCCGCTTGGGCGATCGAATCGGCCGTGCGCGCCACCTCTGCGGCCATGTCGTAATAGAATCCGCGCGTCATCGTCCGCACGTTCATCTCCTCTTTCGACAGGGGGTCGCCCGTAGCCACGGCGACCTTCAGCAGCGAACACCCCGTCAGCACAAGCGCGGCGCACAAGGCTGCCGCGGCCTGCAAAAGCGCATATCCGTTTATTTTCATAGCTCCGATTCTACACAACTACCGCTCCATTTTCCGCTCCATCTCGCGGATATAGCGCACCGCCGCAAAGTGCCCGGCCTGCGGCATGTTGCCGTGGTCGAAGCCGTCGAACTCGTAAATCCGCACGTCGGGATGCCCCGCCACGCGCATCATGCGCCAGAAGTAGGCGTTCTCCTCGTAGCGGCCCAGCATCTCCCGCTCCCTGTCACCCGAAAGAATCAGGATCGGGCGGCAGTCGGGCCGCACGTAATTGAGCGGCGCCATGTCGTCCACCACCACCTGCGTGTCGGGAATCCCCATCTCGCGGCGGCGCGCGAAGTGGGTCACCACCTGCCCGCTGTAGGGAATCAGCGCCGCGAAGGTCGTGTCGGGGTCGATGCCGTAGGGTTCGAGCCAGCGCTTGTCCAGCCCGATCATCGAGGTCAGGTAACCGCCCGCCGAGTGGCCCGCCACGAAAATCCGCCGCGGATCGCCGCCGTACTCGGCGATATGCTTCACCACCCACGCCGCCGACGCGGCCGCATCGTCCACGCAGTCGGCCACCTTCACGTGCGGCGAGAGCCGGTACTCCACGCCCACCACGGCGAATCCCTTCTCCTTCAACGCTTCGGGAATTTCGCGCCGCCCGCCCGTCAGGCCGCCGCCATGATACCATATGACGGTCGAAAAGCCTTCCTTATCCGCCGGATAATAGAGGTCCAGCCGGCACATCGTGTCGATGTTCCGGTCGCCCCCGGCGTCGCGGTAGGCGATGTTTTTCACGGTCCTGTAAGCGCCCGGCCGGGCCGAGGCTCCCGCGCCGCACACGGCCAGCGCGAAAATCAAAGCGACGAGTCGTTTCATGTCGAGATAAGTTTATTCGGGTCATAAAGATAGGTAAAATCCGGTAAAAAACGCTATATTTGCCCATGATAAACATCCGCCCGGAGACGATGCGGCCCGGCCCGTCCGGTCTGCACAGTCTTTGCACAAACACATTACGATTCCGAAAAACGACCGAATTATGAAAATAGCCTGCCTGCAATTCAACCCGATACAGGAAAACACCTACGTCGTCTGGGACGACACCTCCGAAGCCGTCGTCATCGACGCCGGCAACAGCAATCCGCGCGAAGACGCCGCACTCGACAACTTCATCGCCCAGCACGGACTCAAACCCGTTCTGGCGGTCAACACCCACGGCCATTTCGACCATACGCTGGGCGTGGCGCACCTCAAGAAACGCTACGGCATCCCCTTCGCGCTCTCGTCCAAGGACCAGTTCCTGCTGGACAACGCCTCGACCAGCGGCAGCATCTTCGGCGTTCCCGTCGGCGAGATGCCCGCGGCGGACCTCGACCTCGACACGACGCCCGAAATCCGCTTCGGCCATACCGTCATGCGCGTGATCCATACCCCCGGCCACACCCCCGGCCATGTGGCGCTGTTCGACCCCGAATCCAAATCGCTCTTCACGGGCGACACGCTCTTCCGCGAGTCGATCGGCCGCACCGACCTGCCGGGCGGCGACTATTCGTGGATCATGCGCTCGATCCTCGACTCCCTGATCCCGCTGGGCGAAGAGGTCCGCGTCTACCCCGGCCACGGCCCCGAATCGACCATCGGCCACGAAATGCTCTACAACCCCTTCGTCGTCGAGGTCCTCAACCAAGAAGTGAACTACAAGAACTGAGGCCCCGCCTCGATACCGCAGCGGATGCCGTCCGGGAAAATCCGCTCCGCAAACCACCGGAAACGTGAAGACACTGATCCATAAAATCCTCTACCGAACCCTGCCGCTCGAAGGCTACCTGCGCGCCGTGAGCCGCCTGTTCTTCCTCTGGCAGCGGCTCGGCATCGGGCGTTACGCCCCCGCCACCGAATACGTCTACCACCTGCCGCGGCTCGTCCGCGCGGGCGACACGGCCGTCGACATCGGCGCCAACCTCGGCTACTACGCCCGCACGCTCTCCCGGCTGACCGGCCCGGCGGGCAGGGTCTACGCCGTGGAGCCGGTTCCCCCGATCCTCGCCGTCCTGCGCCGCAACCTCCGCCGCTGCCGCAACGTCGAGATACTCCCCTACGCGCTGGGCACCGAGAACAAACCGATCACGATGGCCAACGACTCGGCGCGCGAAACGGGCTACTTCGGCACGGGACAGAACTTCGTCAACGACAGCGGCGCGGTCGCCGCCGCGCAGTTCTCGGCCCAGATGCGCCGGGGCAGCGAACTCTTCGCCGGACTCGAACGCCTCGACTTCGTCAAATGCGACATCGAAGGCTACGAAGTCGTGGTGCTGACCGAGCTGCGCCCGCTGCTCGAACGCTTCCGCCCCACGGTGCTCGTCGAGACGGGCGGCGGCAACCGCCCCCGCATCGTCGAACTCTTCACGGCGCTGGGCTACAAGGCTTTCACCCTCGAACACGGACGGGAAATCCCCTTGACCGCCGCAAGCGCCAAGGACATCATCTTCCGTCCGCAGTAATTTCAATTTTTCAATTCAGAAACATGCGCATCGACATCCTGACAGTCGTCCCCGAACTGCTGACCTCCCCGCTCAACGAATCCATCCTGCACCGCGCGCAGGAGAAGGGTCTGGTCCAGATCGTCGTCCATAACCTCCACGACTACGCCCACGACCGCCGCAAGACCACCGACGACTACCCCTTCGGCGGCGAAGCGGGCATGGTCCTCAAGTGCGAACCGGTCTTCGAACTGGTCGAGAAACTCCAGTCCGAGCGGCACTACGACGAGATCATCTACACCTCGCCCGACGGCGTCCGCTACGACCAGCACGAAGCCAACCGGCTCTCGACGCTCGACAACATCATCATCCTCTGCGGCCACTACAAGGGCATCGACCACCGCATCCGCGAACACCTCGTCACGCGCGAAATCTCGATCGGCGACTACGTGCTGACGGGCGGCGAGCTGGCGGCCTGCATCATCGCCGACTCGGTCGTGCGGATCATCCCCGGGGCCATCGGCGACGAGGCGTCGGCCCTCACGGACTCGTTCCAGGACAACCTGCTGGCTCCCCCGGTCTACACGCGGCCGGCGGAGTTCCGCGGCTGGCGGGTCCCCGACGTGCTATTGTCGGGCAACTTCGCCCAGATCGCCAAATGGCAGGACGACGAGGCCTACGAACGCACCAAGCGCCTGCGCCCCGACCTGCTCAACGAATAGCAGCCCCCTTACGCTCCCGCACTTTTTGATTTTAGAGGAGCGGATTTTGACATAACGAAGGCCGACGCAGAAGGGACATACCAGTGTATTTCCCTTTTGCGAAGGACGAGGCAGGGCAAAAGGCGCCCTATAAAATCGAAAAGATGAAATACTACCTCATCGCCGGGGAGCCTTCGGGCGACCTGCACGGCGCAAACCTGATCGAAGGGCTTCGCAAGGCCGATCCCGAAGCGCAGTTCCGCTTCTGGGGCGGCGACCGCATGGCCGCCGCGGGCGGCGCGGCGAATCTGGCGAAACACTACCGCGAAACCTCGTTTTTCGGCATCGTGCAGGTCCTCAAAAACCTGCGGACGATCAAGCGGCAGATGCTCGAATGTCAGGCCGACGTGGCGGCGTTCGCCCCCGACGTGCTGATTCTGGTGGACTACCCCGGCTTCAACATGAAGATGGCCCGCTGGGCCAAGGAGCACGGCATCCGCACCTTCTATTACATCGCCCCCAAGGTCTGGGCGTGGCGCGAATGGAGGGTGAAGGCGATCCGCAAATACGTGGACCGGCTCTTCATCATCTTCCCCTTCGAACGCAGCTACTTCCCCCGGCACGGCATCGAACCGATTTTCGAGGGCAACCCGCTCGTGGACGCCATCGAGGCGAAACGCGCCGCGCTCCCCTCGCCCGACGAATTCCGCCGCCGCAACGGATTGGACGGGCGGCCGATCGTCGCCCTCTTGGCCGGCAGCCGCCGGGGCGAGATCCGCGACAACCTGCCGCTGATGGCCGACCTTTCGAAGAAGTTCCCCGGCCACCAGTTCGTCGTCGCGGGCGTGTCGTGGCTGGACAGGGCGCTTTACGAACAGTACATGGCCGGCAGCGACATCCGCTACGTCTGCGACCAGACCTACGAAACGCTCGCCGCGGCCGAAGCCGCCGTGGTGACCTCCGGCACGGCGACGCTCGAAACGGCGCTGCTCGGCATCCCCGAAGTGGTGGTTTACAGGACATTATGGTTTCAGGTTAAACTGCAGCCTTACGTACTGAACGTCCCCTGGGTGTCGCTCGTAAACCTCAACCTCGGCCGCGAGGCGGTCCCGGAGATCATCCAGTCGGACCTCGACATCACGCGCGCCGAACGCGAACTGCGGGCCATTGTCGCAGGCGGCGCGAAGCGCGAAAAGATGCTCTCCGACTTCGGCGAATTACGCAAAGTTATCGGAGGTCCCGGCGCCAGCGACCGATTCGCCGCCCGGATGGTCGCAGAGCTGCATGCGACCGAAGTACAATAACCTGAAGTTATGGACGAAATTTTCATACACATCCTCACCGGCGTATTCCTGATCGTCGTCGGACTGCTGGTCAAGCGGTTTCCGATGCTGATTGCGGGCTACAACACCATGCCTGCGGAGAAGAAGAAAAACGTCGATATCGCAGGGCTGTCGTCGTTCATGCGGCGGCATCTGGTGATTATCGGGGCGTTATGGGTTTTACTTGCAGTAGTCCTGAACCTGACAGGCCAGCAGGATGCCCTGCCGGTCGTCTATGTAATTTACCTTCCGGTCTACGTCGTCTGGATGCTGGTCCGGGCGCAGCGGTACGATCACAACAAACAGTAACGTGAAACCATGAAAATCATCTGCATAGGACGCAATTACGCCGCACACGCCGAGGAGCTGAACCACCTGATAAGGGGCGGGGCGGAAGACCCGGCCGAACGGTCTCGGCAAGCCGGGGGCGGAGCGGATACTCTGCCGGAACGGAACCGGCCGGGCTCCGGGGAGTGTTCCCCGGAGCCGATCTGGTTCCTGAAACCCGACACGGCGCTGCTGCGCAACAACGACCCGTTCTACATTCCCGCCTTTTCGCAGGAGGTGCATTACGAGTGCGAGCTGGTGGTGCGCATCGACCGCGTGGGAAAGAGCATCGCCGAGCGTTTCGCACACCGTTATTACAAGGAGGTGGGGCTGGGCATCGACTTCACGGCCCGCGACCTGCAGCGGCAGGCCGCCGCCGAAGGTCTGCCGTGGGAGCGCAGCAAGGCGTTCGACCGCTCAGCGGCGATTTCGCCGGAATTCGTATCTTTGCAGGAGCTGGACGGCGACGTGCAGAAGCTGCACTTCACGCTGGAGGTGAACGGCCAGACCCGCCAGACGGGCGACACGCGGCAGATGCTCTTTACGGTGGACCGCATCATCGCCGCCGTATCGCGGTACATGACCCTGCGCATGGGCGATTTGATCTACACCGGCACGCCGGCCGGCGTGGGACCGGTCAGCCCCGGCGACAACCTGCGGGCCGTGCTCGAAGGGCGCGAACTGCTGAATTTCGACATACGCTGACGGCGCGGAGACAGACTCCGCACCGATAAAAAGACGATTATGCGCCCTTCGTTCCGACGCTCCGCATCGCCGGTTTCGCCGCACGGCGGCAGGAGGCCCTTACGGGGCGGACCGGATTTGCAAACGCCGCCAAAGGCGGCCGGGAGGCGATACGGCAAAAACCGCATATAACATTAAATAATAAGACCCTAAAAACAAGACCATGCTGCTGAAAGATAAACTCGAACCCTACCGCCTGCTGCTGGCGTCGCAGTCGCCGCGGCGGAGGGAGCTGATGACGGGCTGCGGCCTGCCCTACGAACCGGCCCCGAAATACGAGTGCGAGGAGATTTACCCCGGCACCCTGCCCGCCAGAGAGGTTCCGCTGTTCCTCTCGCGGCTCAAAAGCGAGGCATACCCCGCGCCGCTCGGCCCCGGCGACATCCTGCTGACGGCCGACACGGTGGTGATCTCCGACGGCGAGGTGCTGGGCAAGCCCTGCGACCGCGGGCAGGCCGCGCAGATGCTCCGCCGCCTTTCGGGACGCCGACACACGGTCGTTTCGGGCGTGACGCTGCGCACCGCCGGCCGCATGCACACCTTCTCGGCCGAAAGCGGCGTCTGGTTCCGGCCCCTCGCGGAAGAGGAGATCGGCTATTACCTCGACACCTTCGCCCCCTACGACAAGGCGGGGTCCTACGGCATTCAGGAGTGGATCGGCTATGCCGCCATCGAGAAGATCAACGGCTCGTTCTACAACGTCATGGGACTGCCCATCCAGAAAGTTTACGTCGAATTGGAAAAATTTCTGCAATAATGAAACGCACACTGCTTACCCTACTCTGCACATTTTTCGCACTCGCGGCTTTCGCCGACGAGGGCATGTGGCTCCCGAGCCTGATTTCGCAGCGCATCGACGACATGCGCGCAAAAGGTTTCCGGCTCACGGCCGAAGACATCTATTCGATCAACAAGGCTTCGATGAAAGACGCCGTGGTGCTGTTCGACGGCGGCTGCACGGGCGAGCTGATCTCGGCCGAAGGACTGCTGCTGACCAACCACCACTGCGGTTACGACGCCATACAGTCGCATTCGAGCGTCGAGCACGACTACCTGACCCACGGATTCTGGGCCATGTCGCGCGCCCAAGAGCTGCCCAACGAGAAGCTCAACGTGAAATTCCTCGTCCGCATGGAGGAGGTGACCGACCGGCTGGCCGCAGGCCAGACGCAGGAGGAGATCGTCCGCAGGGCCGAGGCCGAAGGCAAGGGCTACAAGGCCGCCGTGGAGCAGATGTATTACGGCAACCAGCAGTTCCTGTTCGTCTACGAGCAGTTCGACGACGTGCGTCTGGTGGCCGCCCCGCCCTCGTCGATCGGCAAGTTCGGCGGCGACACCGACAACTGGATATGGCCCCGCCACACGGGCGACTTCTCGCTGTTCCGCATCTATGCCGGCAGAGACAACAAACCCGCGGCCTATTCGCCCGACAACGTACCCTACAAACCCAAGCGGCATTTCAAAATCTCGACCGCCGGAGTCGGAGAGGGCGACTTCACGATGATTTACGGCTTCCCCGGCAACACGCAGGAGTACATTCTCTCCGACGCCGTGGCCTACATCGCCGAGCGTTCGGACCCGGCGAAAATCGCCGTCCGCACGGGCCGTCTCGACATCATCTCGGCGGCGCAGCAGAGCGATCCGGCGCTGCGCATCCACTACGCCGCCAAGCACGCCTCGATCGCCAACGCATGGAAGAAATGGCAGGGCGAAGTGCTGGGCATCAACCGGCTGGGAACGGTGGCTTCGAAGCGCGCCTACGAAGAGGAATTCGCGGCGTGGGCGCAGGACAAACCCGAATACCGCAGCGTCGTGGCCGACCTGAAGGCCGAATACGCCCGCATCGCGGACGCCTACTTCGCACGCGAGATCACCCGCGAGACCCTCGACGCCCTGCCCAAACGCTACACCGCCGCGGAGCGGGCCGAAGCGGTCTTCGCACAGCGCGAAGCGACCGAGCGCGCCCTTTACAGATACCTCTTCGGCGAGTACGCGCGCCGCTGTCCGGTCCAGTATCAGGCGCCGGAGTTCCTCGCGGGCACAGCGGCCGCAGGATCGCCCGAAGCCTTCGCCGAACGGATTTTCAGCGACGTATGGGAAGGCTCCGACACCACGGCGGTCAATACGCTGGCCAGAGGCGCCAAACGGATGCAGGACCATATCGAATGGCTGCTGGGCACCCGCTCGCTGCGCAACCTCAACAGCGCACGGCTCAACGAACTCTACACCGCCTACATCAAGGGACTGCGCGAGTGGGACGCCGGGCGGGCGTTCTTCCCCGACGCCAACCTGACCCTGCGCGTGGCTTACGGACACGTGGCGGGGTACGAATACGCCGACGGCGAGTATCACAAGCCCCGGACCACGATCGACGGCATCATCGCCAAGGACAACCCCGAAATCTACGACTACGACATTCCGCAGGCGCTGCGCGACATCCACGCCTCGAAGGAGTACGGACGCTGGGGCACGCGGATCGACGGCCGCACGACGGTGCCCGTCTGCTTCCTCGCCACGAACCACACCACGGGCGGCAACTCCGGATCGCCGATCCTCAACGCACGGGGCGAGCTGGTCGGCGTGAACTTCGACCGCACATGGCGTTCGACGATGAGCGACGTGGCCTTCGACGAGACGATCTGCCGCAACATAGCCGTGGATATCCGTTACGTGCTGTTCGTGATCGACCGCATCGGCGGGGCGGGCTATTTGTTCGGCGAAATGGACTTCGGCAAGAGGAAATAGAAAAATATCGCTACCTTTAGCGGATAAAAAATTCGACAGATGAGAATAATTCACTGCGCATGGGCCGCCGCGCTCCTTTCGGCGCTGGCGGCGGGTTCCTGCGCCAAAGATACGGCCGGGAACGGCGGCACGGGAACCACGGAGTCGTACAACGACAAGATAGACAGCTATCTGGCTGAACGCTATCTATGGAACGGCGAGTATGGGCAGATGACCCGCGACCTGACGATCGAATACGCCGCCGACAAAGACAACTTCCTGACGAGGACCCTGCTGGAGATGACCTCCAACACCCTCGACAAAAAGAGGTATACGGACGGAGCGGGACAGAATTATTACAACCTCTACTCCTACATCACCCGCAAAGCCCGGAGCCGCGCGGCCACGGAGCTGAAAACGCGCGGCGTCAATCACGGCGTCCGCAAGGAGACGGAATACGGGTTCGGATTCGCCCGGCTGGGGGTGGTCCGGTTCTCCAACACGGGGAAGGCCGGGTTTTACGTGATGGCGGTATATCCCGGCTCCCCGGCAGACAAGGCGGGGTTCAGACGGGGCACGATCTTCTCGGAGATAGACGGCGCCGAGATCGCCGATTCGGAGAGCGAATACACCCCCGTATACAAGCGGCTGACAAGCCCTTCGGGAGCCGCGTCGGTCCTCTTCAAAGTCCGGGAGACGGGTGAAGAGACCACCCTCACGGCGGAACGGCTCTACCCGAACCCGGTGCTCCGCGCGGAGGTCATCGAGGAGGGTGAGCACAAGATCGGCTACATGGTCTACAACGGGTTCGACGCGGCATATGACGACGACCTGCTGGATTCCCTCCGGAAGTTCCGCGACGCGGGAATCACCGATCTGGTGCTCGACCTGCGCTACAACGGCGGCGGGCACGTGATTTCGGCAAAGATGCTGGCGACGTGCATCGCAGGCGAAAAATGCCGCGGCGAGGTTTTCCAGTATTACCGCTACAACGACGGCCGCATGGCCGATCCGGCGAAAACCCAGAAACAGACGGGAAATACGTACGATCAGGGAAAAGCGCTCTTTTACGAGAATTTCAGCTACGGCAACTACTACGGGGCGGACCTCACGCAGTACGCCCTCGACCTGCCGAGAATCTATGTGCTGACGACAGGCAGCACGGCGTCGTCGAGCGAGGCGGTCATCAACGGGTTGAGGGGAATTGACGTCGGCGTGACGCTGATCGGCGAGAAGACCAACGGCAAGAACGTGGGCATGGAGATCGACAAGTTCGACGACGGCGACTATTCGTACGAGCTGGCCCCGATCACGTTCGAAGGCTACAACGCCAAAGAGGAGACGGTGAACCCGGCCGGACTCGCGGTCGATTATGCGGTCGCCGACTGGAACAACAGACTGGTGGATTTCGGGCCTGAGGAGCCGATGCTCGCCAAGGCCCTGAGCCTGATTACGGGCCGCACCTACACGCCCGCTCCGGGCCGGAGCGCCGCAGGCATCGCGCCGATAACGGGTGTCTCGCTGCCGGAAGACGCGCGAAGACCCGCAGGCATGCTCGTCCTCTCCCCGCAGCACGGGGAGTAGTTCCGGGGCGCCGCCGGAGGATTCGACGCACGTCGTACCGCAGGTCGGCCGGCCGGCCCGCCTTGCCGCCGCAGGGCGGAGAAACGGCCCCGTTTCCGGATAAGGGAACCGAAGAAGCACAAAAATTGCCATTAACCGTCCTGAAAATTTGGCGGATTAAAATTTATACCCTATATTTGCACACCCGAAATCCGAAATTCGGAGGTAAGGCCCAGGTGGTGAAATTGGTAGACACGCTACTTTGAGGGGGTAGTGAACGTTTAGTTCGTGCAAGTTCGAGTCTTGTCCTGGGCACAAAAAGGCACTGAAAATCAGTGCCTTTTCTTATTTGCAGGATAGAATTTAGGATAAATTTCCGGCATCCTCTTCGAAATCCTTAAAAAGGAGCGGCCGGCAAATGTAGCAGCATTTTCATCCGTCTCTAATCGAAGATGACGCATTGTATCGTGCTGATCTTCTTAGGCCCCAGAGCCTTGGAAATCGAAGAACGCGGAACTGCTAAATTCCTCTCTCGGTTTGCTTTCAGACCGGGAGAGAGCTATTCGCTCAGGCGGGCGACCGTCTCCTTGGCCCTGCGGAGCAGGTCGGGCCACGGCCGTGCGGGGTCGTGCGCTTCGAAGGGACGCACCGCGGCTTCGAGTTCGGCGCGTTTTGCGGCGCCTTCGGGAGTGTTGTCCGAGGCCAGTTCGCCGCGCAGGATGCGGATCTTCTCGTAATCCTGAATCCCCTCCCGCAGCCGCTCGAAGCGGATCGACGAGCGGGCGTCGGGATAGACGAGGTAGGTGTCGCCCGCAGGCCATGCCGTGAAACGCGAGTCGCGCACGGGGTCGGCGGGCCACGAGTTATACGACCAGCGCAGCATGCCGTCGTAGCCGCACGCCGCGGCGAACCATGCCATATAGACCGCTTCCCACGGCTCGGAGAAGGTGAACGTATTGGGGAATGCCGACGAACAGCAGACGTAATAGGTCGTCAGCAGTCCGTCGCGGCGGCGCCGGGCGAGGTCCTCGTCGGCCACACGGCAGTCGATCTGCACGCAGACGTCGTCCAGATCGGCATAGCGCTTATAGCTGGCGTGGTTGTCGGCCATGGCGATTCCCAGTCCGGGAGCTGCGCTGCGCAGCAGGCCGATCGCCGCATCCATGGTTTCGGGCGAGCGCTCATCCATGGCGACACAGCACTTGCCGAGCCATCCTTTCGCGTCGAGGTGCGCTTCGAAATCCCGGAGGAAGGGTCGCCACATCGCTTCGAATTCGGGCGTTCCGGGGTTGGCCCGGACCTCGACGATGCGGTCCGCCGCCGCATCGTAATAGTGCAGTTCGTTGTTCCACGGCAGCATCGAATAGCAGTTTATCTGCCGGTCGATCCCCTCCCCGGCGCAAAGTCCGACCCAACGGTCGAAGAGCGAATAGTCGTACTCCCACGTGCCGTCGGCGCGCTTGGTCCAGCGGATCATGTCTTCATAGGCGTCGAAACACTGGTGGTTCCACGGGTCCTTGTTGAGCGTCGCCGTGACGACCTTCTGTCCGGCGTCGGCAAGCATCCGCACCAGCGGACGCAGGGCGTCGAAGTGCGCGTCGCTCCACAGGGCGAGACCCATTGTTGATTTTAACAAAGAACACAATATTACCAATAAATGAAGACTTACATGGATAAAAAAGTTTACTACGGAGAATACTCTCTAAAGCATTGGATTGAATTACTGTTAAAAAAAGATTTGGAGCTACCTCCTTATCAACGAAACTTTGTTTGGTTAGAAGAGCAAGTAAAAGAATTTGTGAATGGTTTGAAAGGGGAAATCTTTGTACCTCCTGTAACAATTGGAGTATGTAATAAGGATGGGGTAAATCATAATTTAATACTTGATGGGCAACAACGCTTATCTAGTATTCTGTTAGCATTTTTCGGAGTTTATCCTAAAAAAGATGCTTTTCCTCGTGATGAAGACGAGCGGGTCATGGCAGATGGTGTTGCGGAAGAAGATAATGAACCAGATGTAGAATACATAAATTGGTCACTGCGAATATTTGCTGACAAAGGACCGACAGTACAAGGTGTACAAAGCGCAATAACTCATCAACAATATAGCTTTGTAAACTATGGAATAACTGAAGACTTTTTTGAGAACAAATATCTTCCATTTTCCTTCATTATCCCTAATGCAGATAATGAAGCGGAACAACATGAATTTTATTCTTCCGTATTCCGTAACATAAATATTTTAGGAACTCCTTTAAATCCGATTGAAAGTCGTCAATCACTTTATTTCCTTAAATCAGAACTACAAAGTTTCTTTGATCCAGAATGTTGTAGAAATCTAAAAATTGAATTAGTCGGGAAAAATCAAGCATACGATTTTGTCAGGACAATGGCAATTTTATCGCAATATAAAATAGATGGAAGATTCAACCGACTTGCGCAAGGATATAAGCCAAAAATGGAGAAATACTATGAGGAATATATATATGCTGTTGTCAATGATAAAAATAATGGTGTATTTGTTCAATTCTCAACAATATTTCCTGACAAAGATTTCGCTCCAAGAATTACTCTATTAAATGATACTTTAAACGAACTTGGATATAATCAATTACATTTCAAGTCAATCATTGATTCTGATGTTTATATGTTTGGTCTTGTGTACAATACCGTAATAGAAGGAAACAATATAGATTTTACTCGTAAAGATGCTCTAATGAGGGAACTTCAAAATAAAATATCCTCTTTCAAACGGAATGATGGTCACAGAGCCTCTCCTTCATTATTGAAATATATGCGTACTCGTGTCGAACAATCTATAACTATATTCAATCGTTATGTCATACATCCAGCCCACTAACCATATACAGTTTATTCTGCGACCTGAAACGGCAATAATAAAAGAAGCGTTTAGATCTCTTGATGCTACTAATGGTGGCATTGAGACGTACCCAATTAGTGACTATTTACTCCATTCTCTCTTTTTGCGATTAACCGGAGCCCAAGAACAAAAGTTGAAATGTATATGTTGGGAAATGGCATGCAGGGACTATGAGTACCGCTATGAACGGTATGAACGCAAGCCATATGGCGAGTGTTCTAGTTACGATGATAAATGTATGGTGTATAATGATCTTTTGAATGAGATTAAAAAGCTTGATGAAACATTTGATATTACTGATGCTATTAGAGATGAAATACTTGATGACTGGAAAACTTCTATCCAATGTGTACTTGAAAATAGTTTGTTGGTGCGAAATTTCAAAAGGAGCTATGATGAATATAAATTGCTTATAATTACGATAGATAAAAGTTGGATAATGCAAGGCACACAATTGTTCCTAAATAAGAATAATATTAAAGCTGAAAAGAGAACTGCAACTTGCGGACTTAGTTTGCTGGAGATATTCAAGGAGTATGTCTATAAAGAACGTAATCGTTGTGCTCATAATACACGTTCTTATCAACACAATTTACCTTCTATAAGGGAAATGATGTCTCAAGGATACAAACTGCAAAATTATTTTTTATATATGTCAATCATCATCTTGTTAGATAAAATTTACATCAAACTATTTGAGGTTTATTTATCCAAACTGAAGTAATTTGTTTGCTGCTAATAGTTGCTTATATAGCCATCTGCGAAGATTCTGCGTGGGTGGCTCTTTTTTTATTTACGGTCATTTCTTATGTCTGCTTTATGAATCCCTTATGACAGGGTACACTACAATAAAAATCCACTACTGACATTCTCATTTACTTGTACTGATAATCAACACATAACCCTTATGAAGATTATGTTTCGTTACTGCTTTTCTATGTGATATTTTTCATCATAAAATCAGTATTTGAAATCACTGTTACTTTGCCGAAAAATCGAACAAATAATAAGCAATAATATGAGCGAAAAGAGCATTACTTTTGAAGATTTGCCCAAGGCAATGTCGTGGATGATGGATAAACTGAATGAATTGGATTCCAAGATTGACGGTCTGAACAATCAAAACTCAAATGTTCCAACCGAGCAATGGATGAACCTTAAAGAACTGTGTGAGTATATCCCCAGTCATCCGGCAGAACAAACTGTATATGGTTGGACGAGTTGCCATCTAATCCCATTCCACAAAAGAGGGAAACGTATCATGTTCCTAAAATCAGAAATAGACGAGTGGCTCCATGCCGGCAAAATAAAATCTGATAAAAATTTGGAAGGTGAAGCCGCCCAATTCATAAAATCAAAAAGAAATACCAAATTCTAATGGATTCAACCAATTTATGCAATGCACTCAGAATGGAATTTGAAGGGGTCTTTGAAAACAAGATTCCCTTGAATGCTTTTCCTTCCAAAATTCAGGATATGATATTGGTTTTATCTCGACAGGAGAATTATTCCATTGAATACACGATGGCTTCTCTTTTGGTGGCAGTGTCAACCGCTATCGGCAACGCTGTCAATATCCGTATTCGTGGTGGTTGGATTAGTAATCCTGCCCTTTATATGATATTGGTAGGTCGTCCCGGAATGGGTAAAACTCCACCATTGGATTTTGCTTTCCGCCCTATCCGCAAGCATGATGCACAAGCTGTCAAACAATTCAAGTTGGAGATGGAGCAATATAACAATCTGATAGAAAGTTATAAAGGCAAGAAAGAAAACACTACTCCTTTGCCTGATAAACCTATTTTGCGGAGAACTATTATATCAGACTTTACTCCAGAAGCGTTAATGCGTGCGCTTGATGATAACCAGAGAGGTATTGTGGTATATGTGGATGAGATTATGGGGATGTTTAATGCTGTGAACCAATATAGCAGAGGACAACTTATTGAACAGCTATTGACAGCGTTCAGTGGTAAGCCTTTAGATATTTCAAGATGTAGTATGCCTATACCGATTCATATAGAACATCCCTTTATAAATATTGTCGGTACGATGCAAACAACTCGTATGCACGAACTGATAGGGAAAGGTTATAAAGAAAATGGATTGATTGACCGAATTATTTTTGTTTATCCATCGTCCCAAGAAATTTCTGATTGGCAATTAGATGAAGACTCTTCCTTTGCAACTTTTGAGAAATACTCGGCTATGTGGAAATCAATAATTGACAAGGTGGTTAGCTTGCCTTTTGTAGAGAATGAGAATGGTGGAAATATACAAAATATTCTGGATTTTTCTTCGGAAGCCAAAGCCTATTTTACAAATTGGCGTAATAATGCAATTCGAACTATCAATCAAATTCAAGATGACGGACTGGTGGATAGCAGAGTAATTAAGACTCCCATGATAACGGCTCGTTTAGCATTGATCCTGCAAATCCTTCGTTGGGCTTGTGGAGAGGTTCATAAGGATTTTGTGGATATAGATTCAACAAAATCGGCTATTGCTTTAAGTGAATATTTTGAGTGTTGTTATTCTGACATTCAGAAATATATGTTGAAAGAGAGCGTCGAACCTCAGAAAAAAGAATTACTTGATTGCCTTTCCGAAAGTTTCACTACTGCTGATGCCATTCAAGCCGGAAAAGAAGTAGGGTTGTCGGGAAGGTCGGTAATGTATTCTTTGGTTAGCCTTGCTACAAATAAGATTATCAAGAAGGTAAAGCGAGGTGAATATGAGAAGCTGCAATAAACGACACCTTTTGCAGTTTGCAGTTGTTGCAGTTTGCACTTTGCCCTTATATAGGATTTCTGCAAAACTGCAATAAGTGCAAACTGCACGAGTTGCAATAATAAAACGATAAATATGGTCGAATACAGATTTTCCCTTCAAAAATATAAGCGAGGTTCAAAACTTTCATGCCCGAACTGTGGAAAGAAGCAATGTTTTGTCAAGTACATAGATAGCCAAGGGAAAATAACCTTTCCAGATTATGTGGGCAGATGTGACCATGAGCAATCTTGCCAATACCATTACACTCCATCGGATTATTTTCATGATAATCCAATGGTGATGGATTACGACAAGAATAATTTCATTGAAGCTGATAAGTCTAAGCCTCAATTGCCATCTCCTACCTCTTTTGTTGATAAAGATCTAATGGAACGTACTCTTACCAACTATGGTATGAATCCATTGTACATTTACCTTTCCGGAGCATTGGGCAAAGACGAGACTTCCCGAATATTCCAACTGTATCGTGTTGGTACATCAAAGAAGTGGGGTGGTTCTACTGTCTATTGGCAAATTGATTGGCAGGGTAATGTACGAACAGGTAAGATAATGTTGTACGATGTAAAAACAGGACATCGGACAAAAGAGCCAAGAAGTTATGTAAGTTGGGTACATACGGAACTGAATTTCCAGAACTACCATTTGAAGCAATGTTTGTTTGGCGAACATCTGTTGTCTGATAATTCGACCAAACCTATAGCTATTGTGGAAAGCGAAAAATCCGCTTTGGTAGCTACCCATTATATGCCGGAGTTTATATGGCTGGCTACCGGTGGAATGCACGGATGTTTCAAGCCTGATGTGATAAGTGTTTTGAAAGGAAGGTCAGTTATGCTATGTCCGGACTTGGGAGCAAAAGAAGTTTGGCAAACCAAAATGCCTTTGCTCACTTCCGTATGTTCCAAAGTTGTATTGAGTGATAGTCTGGAACAATGCGCTACAGACGAACAGCGCAAGAACGGACTGGATATTGCGGATTTCTTATTGATGACCGACACTCCACAAATGATTCTTGATAAAATGATACAGCGTAATCCTGCTTTGCAGACACTCATTGATGAATTGGGGCTGAAGTTGGTAGAAACAGAATAAATACAATAGAAAAAAACATCGGACAGCTCGCTGTCTTTGGAAAAGGGTTTGTAAAATCCCGTAGTTTATTAGGGCATTTTCACCGCTTTCACTCTCCGAGTGGCAGTAAAAAAGCCCATAAGCGGAGGGATGCCCTCTCGATGCCCGGCTGCCTGTGGCACATAAGGCGGGATTTTACAACCAAAGAATCAGTGTATAACAATAAAAGGAAGTGAGATATGAGTAATACGCAATACGCAGTCTGTCACCTGCAACGTGGCAGTGGTAATGATTCTGGTATGTCATGCCATATAGAAAGGAAAGATGCCAAGAGGGAAAAATATGTACCCGTTAATGCCGATGCAAACAGAACACACCTCAATCGGGAACTGGTTGCATTTCCTGCAGGAGTGAAGAACAGGACGGATGCCATACAATATCGGATAGACCATGCCGGACTGCATCGCAAGGTCGGCAAGAATCAGACAAAAGCCATTCGCATCATCCTAACCGGGACACATAAACAGATGATGAAGATTGCCAAAGAAGACAAGTTGGATAATTGGATAGATGCCAATCTGAAATGGCTGAAAAATACTTTTGGAAGCGAGAATCTTGTTTCTTGCGTATTGCACATGGACGAGAAAACTCCGCACTTGCATGCCACTATCGTCCCCATTATAACAACAGAACGGCTTCGTAAGAAGCGTGAGGGTGAGAAGAAGTATGCAACGAAGTCCGGGGCACGTCTATCGGCAGATGATGTGATGAGACGTAGTAAGCTGCACGAATACCAGAACAGTTATGCAGCAGCCATGAAACCATTCGGATTGCAACGTGGCATTGTCGGTTCTACAGCAAAACATCTGGCAAACTTAGAATACTATAAGCAGCAGATAAATCGGTATGAGGAAGACATCGCCAAATTGCAGGCAGACATTGAAAAAGCACATGAGGGGAAAAACACAATTCTTTCGTGGTTTGGCAAGGGGGATTTGGCTAAAGCGAAAAAAGAGCTTGCGAGTAGGGATGAGCAGATTGCCAAACTCAAAAATCAGATTAAAACCCTCATGGCTGAAAAGTCTCAACTGAAAGAAAAACATAGGGGAGAGATAGAACAATTAAGGAACGGCTATCAAAAAGAGATAGACAAGGCTATACGTATGGCAGAAAAAGCTGACCGACAATCCAAAGAAAAGGATTCTGTTATAGATAAGTTGAACGTACGCATTGAGCAGCTCGACCGTAAGGCAAATCCTCAGCGTTACAGTCTGTCATCCGGAGCGGAACTTGTTCACCATTTCATCCCTAATTATAATAATCCCAGTCTGCATATTTGGACACAGGTAGGTAATGAGAAATACGACTCTATAAAATATGTTGATTGGCTCAATCCGATATGGGAAAGTTTTACCAAAGATGAAGCTACCATTTATGAATTGATAAATGATGTATTTGAGCCTCATGAACAGGTCAATAAAGCACAAGCCAACTTACTTGGAGTGGCTTTTGAACTTGCTACAGGTGGGCAGGCACAAGTCCATATCGGAACAGGTAGCGGAGGTTCATCTTCTGAACTCCCTTGGGGAGAACAGAAGACGAAAAACTCACAGCGACGCAGATAAATTGTTTTTACCAAGTTATAATCTTATCCACAATTTCCTGCTGTTCGGCACTGCTACGCCTCAAATAAATACGAGTGGTTTCAATGCTTTCATGCCCCATCAGGTCAGCAAGTAAAGAAATATCGTTGAACTTCTCCAAGAAATTCTTGGCAAAGCGATGGCGAAACGAATGAGGATAAACCACTTTCTCGTTCAAACCATATTTTGTGGCATAGTTTTTTAACTGCTGCGCAATACCTCTGGTGGTGATACGCTCGCCAAAGCGATTGAGGAATAGATAACCGCTTGTACGATTGGTACTATTGAGCCACTCCGTAGCTTCCTTGCGGAGTGATTTAGGAATATAGATACGGCGTATCTTGCCACCTTTGGTATAGATGTCAAAATAACCTATCTGCACGTGTTCCACCTTCATTTGTATAAGTTCACTGACTCTTGCACCTGTGGCTGCGAGAAAACGAACAACGAAATACCATTCTTGGTTTTCTTCCTTTTTTAGTTTGTTTTTCAGAAAAGCGTAGTCGGCATTACTGATTACATTTTCCAGATAACTACGCTGTTGTACCTTGACGGATTTTAATCTCAAACGAGATTTATTCATATAGTCAAGATACTTGTTCATTGCCTGAATACGTAGATTTACGGTTTTAGGCTTGAATTTCTCAATGAGATAAGTCTTATAAACAAGCAGATTTCGCTTGTTCAGTTCCTTGTGCCGGGAATAATACTCTTTTACGGCATAGCGGTAAGCTGCAATCGTGTTCTCTGCCATATTCCCTTGACGAAGATACGTTTCAAAATTTTCAATGTTCATGTTTGATACATTATTAGTTAAACAATTCATTATCATTAATAATGTATAGCATTCACAAATTCATTGAGTTCCTATTATGAGAAGTTTCTCGCTACGAGGGAAGTAAAGTGTATTGACGAGGAGATTCCGTTTGAAATTCCTGCTACTTGGGAATGGTGCAGATTATTATCTATTGTCTCTTTATTGGGAGATGGTATTCATGGGACACCAGAATATTCGGAAGGCGGAAGCGTTTATTTTATTAATGGGAATAACCTGTTTGATGGTCAAATACTTATCAAGCCTGATACAAAAACAGTATCAAAAGAAGAGGCTGTTAAGCATTCAAGATTACTCAATGAATCAACCGTACTCGTTTCTATAAATGGCACTATAGGTAATATCGCTTTCTACTCAGGAGAAAATGTTATTTTGGGAAAGAGTGCTTGTTATTTCAACTTATTGAATGGCATTGAGAGGAAATATATCAAGATAGTACTTCAAACTGATTATTTTTTGGAATATACTAAACGCGTTGCTACAGGTAGTACAATTAAAAATGTGCCGTTGTCTGGCATGAGAAACGTCCTGATTCCTATTCCACCTAAAGATGAACAACAAGTTATAATTGATAAATTGTCATCACTAAAGTTGTTAATAGAAAAGTTCAATATTGAACAATCACAACTTAATAAACTCAATGCTGAATTACGTTCAGTTTTAAAAAAGTCTATTCTCCAAGAAGCAATTCAAGGTAAACTCCTTCCACAGATTACAGAAGAAGGCACAGCCCAAGAATTACTTGAACAGATACGACAAGAGAAGCAGAGACTTGTTAAAGAAGGTAAGCTTAAAAAGTCTGCTTTGTTGGATTCCATTATCTATAAAGGTGACGATAACAAGTATTATGAGCAGGTAGGTAAAAAGTGCTTAGATATAACAGAACAGATACCTTTTGAAACTCCCAAGAATTGGGTATGGACAAGACTTTCTCATATTGCAAACATTTACACTGGCAACAGTATTAGTGAAACTGAAAAGAAATCAAAATTTACAGATGTTATAGGACGTTATTATATTGGAACTAAGGATGTTGATTTTAATAATCGGATTATTTACGATAATGGCATTGCGATTCCAAAACAATATGAACCTGATTTTAAACTTGCTCCCAATAACTCAATATTGATGTGTATTGAAGGTGGAAGTGCCGGAAGAAAAATTGCAATACTGAATCAAGATGTATGTTTTGGGAATAAGTTATGTTGTTTCTCACCATTTGTTGGAATCGGGAAATACATGTACTATTATCTACAGTCACCATCGTTCTTTGAACTATTTAACCTAAATAAAACGGGCATTATAGGTGGTGTAAGTATAGCAAAAGTAAAAGAAATATTAATACCATTACCTCCGATTAAAGAACAACAACGCATTGTTGCTCAAATAGAAAAACTATTTGAGCAACTGCGATAGTTTATTTATCCGTTTTGCAATACGCTGCTGTTCTTGATAAGGTGGAATACCAATAGGCAGATTGTAGAATAACTCTTTATTGAGGTGCGGAATAGCCGCACCTCTTTTTGAATTTCTCAAATCCTCTTTATAGAACAGAATGAAAGCCAAAATATATGGTTTCCACATAGCCGAAGAGAGCCATAACTGTTTGAATGTACTCCCCATATACCCATCTTGCGGAACAGTGAAAACTTCACCTGAATTTTCACCATCTACAAGAATGATGTTATCTCCGGCATAGACAAATTTTCCTTTCTCTACAATGGTAGCAGATGATTTACCACGTAGGTATTTTGCATCCAGACAGATGCCCTTTCCGTTTCTTTTTTCACCGTCTATCAGTTGGCATATATCTTTCAAACGTAGCACAGACCAATTGTTAGGATATTCAAAAGGAAGCTCAATCTCAACGGTTTGCGCATTTATCCTCTCATAATACTTGTTATCGTCACCACGAAAGATAACAGAATCAGTCAAAGCAGACTTCTTCAACTTGCCTTCTTTAATGAGTTGCTGCTTTTCCAATTTTATCTGTTCAAGTAACTCTTCGCCAGTTCCTTCTTCTGCTATTTGTTGTACAAGCCGACCTTGAACAGCTTCTTGTAGGATGGATTTTTTGAGATTTCCTAGAAGCTCTACATTTAATTTATCTAATGTCTCTTGAGATTTTGCATATCGATCGATAAAAGGTAATATTTCTTGAAGTTTTTTATCTATTTCATATTGCTCGTTAGTAGGTGGAAGTGGAATTAGAAGATTTAATATATGCTCACGGCTAATTCCAGGGATAACACCTTGTGCATTAGAAATTATCGTTTGCAAATTAGCTTCAACTACAGATTTAACATATGATAGACTTATCGCATTGGAGAAATTTCTAATAATTTGAATTTGTCTAGCAATATGTATTTTATCTACATTACAGATGCACATTTTCCCAACTCCTGAACCTTTACAAACAATAAGTAAATCTCCTAATTTTCCTATTACCGTAGGAGTTTCAGTCCAACGATTTATTACCAAATTCCCATTCACAATATTACTTGCTCCTGTAATATAGGGAATTCCTTGATTACTCGAATTATACTTTTCAGGAATAAAGTCTTGCCCTGATAGCAGTTCTATAACATTTGACAGTTTACTCCATTCCCATCCCTTTGGAATCTCAAACGGACTCTCCTCGTCAATGCACTTCACCTCCCCGGTAGCGAGAAACTTCTCATAATAGGAATTGTCATCACCTCTAAAAATAAACGACTCGTTCTTATCCTTCTTAATTTTTCCCTCCTTAACAAGGCGAGCTTTCTCTGTCCGAATCTTCTCTAACAAAACCGATGCAGGTTCATCATTAGGGTCTTGAGGTACAAGTTTTCCCTGTATAGCCCACTGAAGTAT
>ENA-OZAU01000113-OZAU01000113.1-human-gut-metagenome-genome-assembly--contig:-NODE-113-length-45918-cov-7.927807_pt1 | contig 45918 bp, 43 predicted proteins | sample MGYA00243303_ERZ653503 | MGnify/ENA primary metagenome ERZ653503 (study PRJEB26926, sample SAMN06165049) | human gut metagenome | biome: ENVO:00009003; feature: ENVO:2100002; material: ENVO:00002003...
GTGGGCTCGGAGATGTGTATAAGAGACAGCCCCGGCAGGTCCACGCCCGCCCCGGCTCTGCGGAAAAATCCGTTTATTCGGCTTTGGAAGCGGTTTCCGCCGGAGCGGCCTTCTCAGCGTTGGGCGCGGCCTTCTCAGGCGCAGCGGCACTCCCGGCAGGCTTTTCGACTGCGGCCGCCTTAGAAGCGTCGGCCGGAGCGGCCTGCCCGGATGCAAGCGCGGCCTTCTCCGCGGCCGGCTTGGCGGATTCAACAGCCTTCTCTGCGGCCGGTGCCGTTTTCTCAGCGACCGGCGCCGCCTTCGGCGCAGCGGGAGCCGCCGGAGTCTTCGGCGCCTTGGGCAGCGGTTCCATGCCGACCAGCCGGATCGCGCCCGTCGGGCACTCGTTCACGCACTTGCGGCAGAGCTTACACTTCTGCGGGTCGATATAGGCAAGGTTGTTCGCAATCGTAATCGCGTCGAACGCGCACACCTTCTGGCACTTGCCGCAGCCGATACATCCGGCCTTGCAGGCTTTCATCACCACCGCGCCCTTGTCCTTCGACACGCACGACACGTATACCGCACGGTTCTTGGGCCACTTCTTGCGCAGCTCGATAATCATTTTGGGACATGCCTTCACGCAGGCGCCGCAAGCTGTACACTTATCGGGATCGACTTCGGGAAGCCCCGTTTCGGGATTCATGCGGATCGCGTCGAAAGCACAGGAGACGACGCAGTCCCCGAATCCCAGACAGCCGAACGCACAGCCCGTTTCGCCCACATAGAGCGACGAAGCCACGGCACACGACTTGGCGCCGTTGAAATCGTTGGTGCGGGGACGCTTCTCGCAGGTTCCGCCGCAGCGCACGGTAGCGACCTGCGGTTCCTTTTCGGGAGCGGACTTGCCGAGGTAAGCCGCGACGGCCTTCATGCAGTCGCCGCCGCCCACGGGACAGAAGAGCGACGAAATGTCGTCCTGCTTCACGAGCGCATCGGCCATGCCGCGGCAGCCGGCGAAACCGCAGCCGCCGCAGTTCGCGCCCGGCAGCATCTTCTCCACCTCGTCGATTCTGGGGTCCTCCTCGACCCGGAATTTCTGGGCCACGAAATAGAGGATCACCGCGGAAAGCACTCCCAGCGCACACAGCGTCAGGATTGTGTAAAGTAATACTTCCATCAGTAGTTTTTGGTTATTGAGAAATGAATTGTGTGTTCGATTTTATGTCTGAAGAGCCATAACACGCAGTAATAGACGCCTACTGCGGCCAATGCCGCCAAGGCGCTGCGGCCTTCGCTCCATCCCAGCGCGGCGACCGCCGCGGCCAGCACCGCCAACAGCACCGCCAGCGCGCCGACATAGGCCAATATAACGGCGACAGCGCCCGCACTGCGGCGGACGCCGACCGTAACGCTTTCGCCTGCGGTGTAGTGTTGCTGCGCTCCGGGGGTCGTCACCTCGACGATCTTTTCCCGCGCTTCGGCCAAGCCGCACGCCTCGCGCGCCTTGCAGGTGCCGCAGGCGCTCTGTGAGGTAATCTTCACATAGACCCGGTCGCCTTCGACGCGCGACACGATCCCTTCGTGTTCGATGATTCCGGATGCCACGCCTCAGTCGCCGTATTTATTGGTCAGGGGCATCAGCCGTTCGTGCCCGAACGAGCACATCGACAGGCGCAGCACGGGCGGAAACTGGTAACGCTTCTTCTCGTTGCGCATGATCATGCAGTGGATCTTCTCCACGACTTCCGAATCGAACCCCGCATTGACGATCTCCTCGCGGTGCTGGCCCTCCTCGATCATGCGCAGCAGAATGGCGTCCACCACCTCGTAGGGCGGCAGAATATCGCTGTCCTTCTGTCCCGGATGCAGCTCCGACGACGGCTCCTTGTCCAGAATGTTTTCGGGAATCACATTGCCGAACGTGCGGTTGATATAACGCGCCACGTCGTACATCTCGCTCTTGTAGAGGTCGCCCGTGGGGCTGAACGCACCCGCCGTATCGCCGTAAAGCGTACAAAGGCCCAGCGCATTCTCGCTCTTGTTCGACGAGTTGAGCAGAATGTAATCCGTCTTGTTCTGCACGGCCATCAGCAGCACCGTGCGGATACGGGTCTGGATATTCTCCTCCGTGGCGTCGAACTCCCGCCCGCCGATGACCGGCTTGAGGGTATTCACCACACTGGTATATATTTCGGTAATGGGAATTACGTTGTATTCGATGCCGAGGTTCTCGGCCAGCTTCTTGGCGTCTTCGACCGAATGGTCCGACGAGAACTGCGAAGGCAGCAGCAGGGCGCGGACATTCCCGGCGCCCAGCGCGTCGGCGGCCAGACAGGCCACCACGGCCGAGTCGATACCGCCCGAAAGGCCGATGCAGGCCTTCTTGTAACCGTTCTTGAGGAAGAAGTCGCGGAGTCCGCAGCGGGCCGCCTGATAGACCATCCGCGTGCGGTCGTTGTAGGTCGAAGGAACCCCGACGGGAGGATTCTGGGCCTTGGTGTCGAAAATCTGGAAATCCTCCTCGAACTGCTTCATCATCAGCACCAGCTCGCCGCGGTTGTTGAACGCGCCCGACGTGCCGTCGTAGACGATGTCCGTCGCGCCTCCGACCTGATTGACCAGCACCAGATTCTTGGCTTCGACGAACGACAGATGACGCATCATATCGTAACGGTAGGTCATGGCGCCCTTGCCGTATTTGCGGGCGTTGATCGAGATGACGGTTTCGACCGACTTGTCGAAATCGTGCTCGCGGCTCAGGTCGTCGCCCACGATGATGGCGCACTTGTGACCTTTGATCGTCGCATATTCGAACCCTTTCGAAGGGACGAGAAAGCCCATTTCGCGGCGGGCCGTGATATATTTCTTGCCCACGTAGCGCAGCACCTTGCGGTCCTGAATCAGCGCCGCGGCGCTGATGGTTCCCTCGCGCGTGAGGATCGGCAGTCCCACGATCGCGGCGATGCCGTCGCAGCACGAAGCTATTTCGACCAGCGCGTCCTCGCACAATTCGAGGAAGGTCGTCTTACGCAGCAGATCGAAAGCCGGTGTCCCGCTCACGGCCTGTTCGGCAAAGATGACAAGGTCGGCGCGCTGCGCTTTCGCTTTGTTGATGGAATCGATGATTTTCGAGGCGTTGCCGTCGATATCCCCGATCGTGTAGTTCAACTGGGCAATAGCTATCTTCATTTGTTAGTAATTTTAGTCCGAAAATTACGACTTTGCAAAGTTAAGGAATATTTATAAAAGTCGGAAGGATTTTGATGTTAATAAATTAACACTCGCCGCACCGCCGCCGGCAGCCGGAGATTCCGCACGGCGCGAAAAAAAAAGTTCCGTTTTTTCACGTTCCGTTCCGCCTGACGCCCAACATTAGTTTCCTCAATGTAAGTAACATACGCGCACGTACCGTCTTGCAGCCGGCGAACGTTCTCCTTATCTTTGCCCTGACCGAATACAAACGTATCAGCAAACCAAACGTACAGCAAAGATGAAAAAAGTCGAAAAAACAGCCGGCGGCGCGAATTTCGCCGCCGTGACAGTAGGAAAGATGGACGAGTTGAACCAGCACACGCTGATCTTGGCTCCGGGCGTCGAGATCCCCGGAAAAGTATTTGCGGGCAGCGCCCTCGGCGCCACGGGCGCGGAGTTGTCGTTCCAGCGCATCGAGCCGGGCGCAGGCGTCGGGTTCCTCCACACCCACAAGACGCACGAGGAGCTCTACATCATCGTCAGGGGCGACGGAGAGTTTCAGGTGGACGGCAAAATCTTCGCCGTCGGCGAGGGCAGCGTAATCCGGGTCTCCCCCGACGGCCGACGCGCGCTGCGCAACACCGGCGCGGAGCCGATGATTATGATCTGCGTCCAGTACAAAGCCGATTCGTTCGCATCGTCCGACGCCGACGACGGGGTGATTCTCGACGTCGGGGTCGTGTGGTAGCCGCCCGCGAAAACGAAGAGGGCCGGAGTTGAATGACTCCGGCCCTCTTGTTTACTGAATGATCCGCTACTCCTGAACCTCTTCGGGATCGGTCACGAGAATACGTCCGCAGTACTCGCAGATAATGATCTTCTTGCCCTGACGGATTTCCACCTGACGCTGCGGGGGAATGCGGTTGAAGCAGCCGCCGCAGGCGTCGCGCTTGACGGTCACCACGGCCAGTCCGTTGCGGACGTTCTGGCGGATACGGCTGTAGGCCGCCAGCAGGCGCTCGTCGATCTTGGCTTTGGCGCGGTCGGCCTGCACTTCGAACTCGGCGACCAGCGGTGCGGTCTCGGCCTCGATGCCCTCCAGCTCGCTCTTCTTGGCGGCAAGGTCTGCGGCGCGTCCGTCGGCTACGGCTTCGGCCTCCTCCAGCTGGAGCTTCTTGGCCTTCACGCCGGCGCTGTACTCCTTGAGACGCTTCTCGGCCAGCTCGATCTCCAGCTCCTGATACTCGATCTCCTTGGTGATGGCGTCGAACTCGCGGTTGTTGCGCACGTTGTTCTGCTGTTCCTTGTAGTTTCCGATAAGAATCTTGGCCTGATCCACCTCGCGCTTGCGCTGTTTGGTGAGCGTATTCAGCTCCTCGATTTCGGCATTGATGTTGTCGATACGGGTTCTCAGGCCGGTCATCTCATCTTCGAGGTCCTGTACCTCAAGAGGCAGTTCACCTTTTACCTTGTTGATTTCATCGATTTTGCTGTCGATCTTCTGCAGCTCGTAAAGCGCCATGATCTTCTCCTGCATCGAATAATCAACTTCGGCAGTTTTCTTTTGTGTTGCCATATAATGTCTTCTATAGTTTAGACTTAAACCAAATAGTTCACCGGATTGCGCGAGTCCTCACTCTTGCGAACCGCAAAGGTAATCAAATTTTTCGATAAAATATCAAATAAAATCTGAATTGCGCAATATTCGCTTTCAAAATGGCCTATATCTGCTACGGTGAGGGCTTTATCGGGCGTCATGAAGTCGTTGTACTTCATGTCCGCCGTGATGTAGATGTCGGCCCCTGCGCGGCGGGCTTCGCCGATCATCGAAGCCCCGGCCCCCGTGCAGACCGCCACGCGGCGCACCTCCGGCGAAGCGATGTCGCTATGACGCACGACGCGCACGCCGAGCGTTCGCTGGATATGGCGCATGAACTCCACGGTCGCCACGGCTCCCGGCAGTTCGCCCACCACGCCGAACCCGACCTTCGCGTCGGCCGCGGAGGGCTGCAGCACACGCAGGTCCGCCACGCCCAGCATCTCGGCCAGCCGCCAGCTCATCCCCTCCGGCGCGCTGTCGAGATTGGTGTGACAGGCATAGAGCGCAATGCCGCTGCGGATGGCCCGCTCGACGCAGCGCTGCACCTGATCGGCCGAATTGAACCGCTTGAGGGCATGGAAAACGATCGGATGGTGCGTGATGATCAGATCGCACCCCTCGCGCTCGGCTTCGGCCATCACCTCGTCGGTGACGTCCACGGCCAGCAGCGCCTTGCGCACCTCGTCGTCGGGCCGGCCCACGATCAGCCCGGCGTTGTCGTACGACTCCTGCCACGCCAGCGGCGCAAAACGCTCGATGACGTCGGTTATTTCCCGGATAAGCATAATTTATATCGTTAATATATACATTTTCCCAACCAGAATACATCCCGGCGGGACGTTGTCGCGGCTCTGAGCCGCGTTTACAAGTCTGCCCCCCGAAATCCCCTCCTCGGAGGGGAGTGTTTACGACACAAGGCCGCCGGCATACCGGGCAAACTCCGCCCTGCGCAGCGGCGGAAATCCCCTAAAACAGCGACTGCTCGTAAAAGGCGAACAACTCCTTGTTCTCGACCTCCTCCTTCTTGCGGCGGGGTTTGCGGGTACGCTTCGCCACCGAGTGTCCCGCATCGGCGGCTTCCTCACCTTCCGCAGCGATCTTCACCACGGGTTTGCCCCTGCGGCGGGGTGCGGCGGCTTCGGCGTCCGGCGCATCCGGCACGGCACCGGCGTCACTATCAGCGTCGGCAAGGATTTCCCCCTCGCCGGCCTTCAGGTCCTCACGTACCTCGACCAGCAGCGCGCGGATACGCTGCAGACGCTCCATCAGCTCCGCATCGCGTTCCATTCCGCCCTCGGCAGGCTGCTGCCGGAGTGCTTTCTTCGCCCCTTCGAGGGTCATTCCCCGCTCCTTGACCAGATGATAGATCAGTTTGAGATTCTCGACATCCTGCGGCGAGAAGAGACGGTTTCCTTTCTTGTTGCGCTTGGGGCGGATGACGCTGAACTGCGACTCCCAGTGACGGATCAGCGACGCATTGACGTCGAACATCTCGGCCACTTCGCCCATCGAATAAAAAAGTTTCTCGGCCATATCTATTGTTTAATAATTCGCAATGAATTGGGGTACATGTTGTTTACCCGGTTTCCTATGCGCTTCGCGAATCCGAGCGCACGGCCCCGCGCGCACACCAGATTGATCCCTTCGGCAAAAGGTCCGGCCCCGATCTCCTGCCTGCGCAGGAAGCGGAGCGTCTGCTCTTCGTCCAGCTCCGCGGCGGGAACCGCATCCCGGTTCAGTCCGCAGAAGAACGCCAGCGCGGGATCGGGACGCAGGCGGCCCTTGAAGAGCTGCCCCATCGCCACGCCCGAATATATCACCGGAAGCGCTTCGGCCAGCGCTTTTACGGCTTCCGCCTGCGCGACGTAATAGCCGTAACAGGTGTCGGCGACCGTCGCGAAGCACATCCGTTCGGGGCTGTTCACCCAGCGGCGCAACTCGGCTGCCGCGGCTCTGTCCACCGAAGCGAAGACCGTGCGCCGCGCCTTGGGCGTGCGGCAGCGGCCGCCCGCATCGAAAGCCTTGCGGACCACGGCGGCGAAAAATCCCTCGCCGCGCGCCCGGTGGGGATAAAACCGGAAGGTCCGGAACGCGCCCACGCGTCCGCAGACAATCCCCCACGACGCATCGACGGCGACCTCCCCGGCCTGCGCCGCTTCGTCCTCCGCCCAGCCGAGCATCCGTTCGAGTACGCCTTCGTCCTCGTCGCGGTTGAACGTACAGGTGCTGTATATCAGCACTCCGCCGGGTTTGAGCGCACGCCACGCTTCACGCAACAGCTCGTCCTGCCTTGCGGCACAAAGCTTTACATTGCCTTCGCTCCATTCGCCGCGGGCGTCGCGGTCCTTGCGGAACATCCCCTCGCCGGAGCAGGGAGCGTCCACCGCCACCACGTCGAACCACGCTTCGAAACCGCCCAGCTGCCGGGCTTCGCACGTCGTCACCGCAACGTTGCCCGTGCCCCACTTGCGGACGTTGTCCGCCAGCACCTGAGCGCGGCGGCGGTCGATCTCGTTGGCGACGACCAGTCCGTCAGGCCCCACGAGCGACGCATAGAGCGTCGTCTTGCCGCCCGGAGCAGCGCAAAGGTCGAGAATCCGCCTGCCGGCGACTTCGACACCCTGCAACAAATGTCCCACGAACTGCGACGCGGCCTCCTGCACATAGTAGGCCCCCGCATGAAAATCGCTGTCGAAGGTGAACTGCGGCCGCGCCGCGAGGTAATATCCGTCGCCGCACCACGGCACCCGGCCGTCGGCATCGGCCAGCACGGCAGGCGGCACTCCGTCCGGACGAACGACCACCTTGTCCGCGTCCTCCTCCCGCCCGGCTCCGCCGTTCTCCGTACCGCCGCACTTGGCCGGGTTCAGGCGCACCGACACGGGCGGCTCGGTGTCGAGCGCCGCGCAGAGCGCCGGGCCCTCGCTATCGCCCAGATCGCGCAAAACGCGCTCGGCAAACTTCGCAGGCAGCGTCATGCGTTACTTCCGGGTATTAAGCGCATCCAGCCGCGCGCAGATTTTATCCAGCACGGCAGGATCCGAAATGAAATCCTCATGGTCCTTGTCCACCACGAGCACGTCGCCTTCGTATATGTTGTCTATCCAGTTGTTGTACTTGTCGTTCAGCCGCTTGAGGTACAGCTCGTCGATATTCATCTCGTACTCGCGGCCGCGCTTGCGGATCTGCGAAATCAGCGTCGGGACGCTCGCCTTGAGATAAATCAGCAGGTCGGGCTTGGGAATCAGCTCGGTCACCAGCCTGAAAATCTTCATGTAGGTTTCGATGTCGCGCGTAGGCATCAGCCCCATTTCATGGAGGTTGCCGGCAAAGATATGCGCATCCTCGTAAACCGTGCGGTCCTGAAAAATCACGCCCGAACCGCCGTCGGAGAGCATGTCCATCGTCTGCTGGATGCGGCTTCCCAGAAAGTACATCTGCAGATTGAACGACCAGCGGTTCATATCTTCATAGAAGTCGCCGATATAGGGGTTGTTGCACTCTTCGAGATACGACTTGGCATTGTAGCGCTTGGTCAGAATCTGGGTCAGCGTCGTCTTTCCGCTTCCGATGTTGCCTGCAATTGCTATATACATATTATACGATATTTGTTTTACATTTTTGTCCTGCCGGAGCATTCCGGCGCCCTGTCATCATGGCGTCGCGCCGCAAAAACGTCCGCCGTCACTTCTTCTCCCCGCCGAACGCCAGAATCTCCTCGGCCACATGGCGGTCGTTGACCAGCCGCGGCACCTTGTTCTTGCCGCGGGCGCGCAGCCATGCGAGGAAAAGCCCGCGGTCCACGACCGTCAGCCGCTGCCGTTCGAGCGTGGTCCGGCGCTTGGCGTCGTAATCCGAATTCACGGCCCGCAGCTCCCGGTCGAGTGCCTCGGCGAAATGCTCGCGGCTGTCGGGCTCGCGTTCGAACTCCACGATCCACTCGTGGGCGCCCCGCTCCCGGAGCGACATGTAGCACGGCGCCACGGTATACTCCCCGATGACGGCCCCGGTCTCGTTGCTGGCGGCGATCAGGGCACGGTCGGCGTTATCGACGATCAGCTCCTCGCCGAAGACGTTGATATACTGCCGTGTGCGGCCCGCGAACCGGATCCGGTAGGGATTCGTCGAGGTGAACTCCACCGTATCGCCGATTTCGTAACGCCACAAACCGTTGTTCGAGGTGATCAGCATGGCGTACACACGGCCGCACTCCACGCCCTCCAGCGGCACGATCGTCCCGCCGCTGCGGAACTCGAAGAAGTTGCCGTAGTCGAGCATCAGCAGCATGTCGTCGCGCGACGGATCGTCGGCCAGCGCGAAAAAGCCCTCCGAAGCGTTGTAGGTCTCCATGTACTGCATCCGCTCCGAGGGTATCAGCGCCTCGAACGAGCGGCGGTAAGGACCGAATTCCACGCCCCCGTGGGCGAACATGCAGAGGTTGGGCCACACTTCGAGCAGGTTCTGCCGCCCCGTATATTCCAGCACGCGGCGCATCATCGCCAAATTCCACGACGGCACGCCCGCAAAGGCCGTGATGTTTTCACCGACGCACTCGCGGCAGATCGCCTCGACCTTGCGGTCGAAGTCGGGAATGAGCGCCGTAGCCATACGCGGCGCACGGAACCAGCCGCTCCAGAACGTCGTCTCGTGTATCAGTATGGCCGACAGGTCGCCCACCAGATTGCGCCCTTCGCGGCTGCACGACCCGCCCAGCGTCAGCGTCTTGCCTTCGAAAACCCCGGTCTTCGGATTGTTGCCCGAAAAGACCGTCGCCACGTCGCGCATGCCCAGCGTATGGTTCCACCAGAGCGACTCCTCCGTGACCGGGATGTATTTGCTCCGGTCCGACGTGGTGCCCGACGAACGGGCGAAGAGCTTCACGCGGCCCGGCGAAGCGACGTTCTTCTCGCCGGCCAGCATCTTCTCGATGTAGGGCTTGAACGTCTCGTAATCGAACGTCTCGACCATCGTCTGGAACTGCTCGACCGTGCGGACATGCCCCAAGTCGTAACGCCAGCCGAATTCGGTCCGCCGTCCGCGGCGCAGCAACTGCCTGAAGACGCGTTCCTGCGTCTCGGCCGGCCGGCGCCGGAAACGGTCGATGGCCCGCTCGCGCTGCGAAAACCATGCTTTGAGTAATATGCTTCTGAATGACACGTGTCTGTTCGGTTTCGTTGCCGGCGGCGTGCGCTGCCCCGCGCCGTGCGCCGGGCCTCGCGGCACGCGCCGTCAGTTAAAAAAGTATCCTACTTTGCCTACGGACGCGGGCATGGCGAAGACCACCACGCGGTCGTAGGGGTTGATTTCCATATTGTCCACAGCGATGAACACCTTGTCGCCGCGCACGATGCCGCCGATGATCGTATCTTCGGGCAGCCCCAGATCCTTGATCCGGGTCTTGACGGCCGGAGCGTTGGGCTTGACGATGAACTCCAGCACCTCGGCATCGCTGCCCGTCAGGCACTTGATGGCCTGCACGTCGGTGGACATCGTGAAGCGGAAGATGTTCGACGCCGTCACCAGCTTCTTGTTGATGATCGTGTCGATGCCGATCGACTCGGCGAGGTTGATGTAATTGAGGTTCTCGACCTCGGCGATCACCTTCTTGACACCCATGCGCTTGGCGAGCATCGCCGCGAGGATGTTGGTCTCGCTGCGGCCCGTCACGGCCACGAAGGCGTCCATATTGGAAAGCCCCTCCTCCATCATGGCCTCGGTATTGCGGCCGTCTTCGTTGATTATCAGCGTCTTGTCAAGCAGCTCCGCCAGCCGGTAGGCCTTCTCGGCGTTGTAATCGACCAGCTTGATATTCACCTCCTCCTGCAATTCGGTGGCGATGCGGATGCCGATGCGCGAACCGCCGAGGATCATCATGTTCTTGATCTCGATATTGGACTGTCCGGAGAACTCCATGACCTGCTTCACGGCGTCCTGACGCGCGATGACGTAGATCACGTCGCCCTCGGTGAAGATCTCGCCCTGCCGGGGGATGATCGTCTCGCCGCCCCGCGTGATGGCCACCGTGCGGTAGCTCAGCGGCGTCTCGTCGTCATCGAAGCCCTCGATCTGCCGTCCCACCAGCGGCGAGGCCGGTTCCAGACGGAACACCACCAGCGAGAGTTTGCCGCTCGAAAAATCGACATACTCCGTAGTCGAGGTGTGCCCCAGCAGGTTGATGACCTCGCGGGCCGCCACCTTTTCGGGATAGAACAGGTAGTCGATGCCCATGTCGATGAACATCTCCTTGTTGTTGGGTTCGAGGTACTCGTTGTTGTCGATGCGGGCGATGGACTTCCGGGCGCCCAGCTTCTTGGCCAGCATCGCCGCCACGACGTTGTCGTTCTCCTCGTGGTTCACGGCGATGAAAAGGTCGCACTTGCGCACCGAAGCCTTGCGGAGCACGGCGAAGGTCGTCGAATCCCCCTCGACGGTAATCACGTCGGCCAGACTCCCCACGTCGGAAAGCAGTTTCTGGTCGCTGTCGATAATGGTGATGTCGTGGCCGTTGCCGCTCAGCATCTTCGCCAGATGGCTCCCCATCTCTCCCGCTCCCGCTATTACGATTTTCATAGTATTGCGTCGTTGTCTTTTTGCATCCGCCGCCGAAGAGAGGGCAGCGTTTTTGCAATTTATCTTACAAATGTATACATTTGTGACCGAAAGCCAAAATTTCGGGACGTAAAAATACCTTATTGATATGCCGACATGGTTAATCGTTTTTCTGTTCGCGCTGGGGGCCGTGGCCCTTTTCGTCGTGGGCATGTCGCTGACGCTGATGATCAAGGGACATAACATCGACTCCGAGATCTCGACCAACAAGAACATGCAGCGGCTGGGCATCAAGTGCGCCGTACACGAAACGCGCGAAGCGGACGGCAGCGCCGGCTGCTCCGACACGCATACGGCCGCGGGATGTTCGGGCAACTGCTCGGCCTGCGACATCGAAGAGGCCGGGCACAAGAAATAGTCCCGGAGCGAACGGACTGAAACCCCTGCAAACCCGCCGAACATGATCTGACAACCCGAATCCCCGAAGACATTCGTCTGGCGCATATGCTCGGCGCATGTGATCGCCTACTTCACCGCCGGCGTTTTCGCCCTGCTCTTCCTCGATTACAGAACCCACTTCTCGTCCGAGTCGCTGGCTCTGCTGATGCGGCCCGTAAGCTCGCCGTGGGTCGCGCTCGGCCCCGGACTGCAGATTTTCCGAGGAGTGCTGATCGCGCTGGCGCTGCTGCCCGTACGCGGATTCCTGTACGGCAAAAACGGATTCCTCAAGCTGGCGTGGCTGGTTCTGGGCCTGAGTTTCATCTCGACCATAGGTCCCACGCCCGGCTCGTTCGACGGCTACATCTACACGATCCTACCCGTGCAGTATCATCTGGGCGGAATCCCCGAAGCCGTTTTATACACCGCGCTCTTCGCGGGCATCCTCGCCTTCTGGCACAAATCCGGAAAAAGATACGTCACGGTGCTCTCCATCGTACTTGTGGCCATAATCGTACTGCTCAGCGTCATGGGATTCCTTGGCGCGGCGCAGGCGGAGTAACGCGGCCGCAACAGGCAGGCTAGCAGGTTGACGCCCGGCCGGGATCGGCTGATGCCGACCGGAGCTGGCCGGAGGATGCCGAGCTGGCGAGGGCAGGCCGAAATTGGCCGGGGCTAACCGGGGCTGACCGGGGCTGACCGAGACTAACCGGGGTTGACCGAGACTAATCGGGGTTGACCGAGACTAATCGGGGTTGACCGAGACTAATCGGGGCGGCCCGCAACTGACTGACCAATAAAAAAAGTCGTCCGTGCATCGGACGACCTCTTTTTCGTATATCTCGGAAACGGTTCGGAACCGCTTCCGTCAAATCTTGCAGTGTTTCGACCGGCAGACGAACCACGGATTGCGCAGGTCCTCCTCGTTGTAGAGCAGTTCCCGGTCATCGGGCAGCGTGCGGGTGCGGCCGCCCGCTTCGGCGAGGATCAGCTCGCCCGCGGCAGTGTCCCACTCGTACGTATGCGTCGTGCGGACATAATAATCGACCTTCCCCTCGGCCAGCAGGCAGAATTTGTAGGAACTCCCCTGCTCGACGATCTCCAGATCGGGATGCGCTTCGCGCAGGCGGGCGATATGCTCCGCCGTTTCGGGCGTCTGGTGCGACCGCGACACGGCCACCCGCAGGCGGGGGTGCTCCGCCCCCTCTTCGAGCGGCAGCTGCCGCCAGCCCGTGACGATCTGGTCGTAGGTGTATTCGGCGGCGGCATCCGGCGCGATATGCTCCTTGACGTAGGAACCCGAATCGCGCCCGGCGACGTACATCTTTTCGAAATAGGGGACATAAATGACCGCCCCCATGCAGACGTTGTTCTCCATCAGGGCGATATTCACGGTAAATTCGTTGTTTCCCTTGATGAATTCGACCGTTCCGTCGAGCGGATCGACCAGCCAGTACAACTCCCAGTTACGGCGTTCGTCGTAGCGCATCTCGCGGCCCTCCTCACTCAGGATCGGGATGCGCGTGCGGCCCAGATATTCGCGGATGGTTTTGTGTGCTAGGCGGTCGGCGAGGGTGATCGGCGTCTTGTCGTCTTTGAGGCTTATATCGTAATCGTCTAAATTCTTGTAAATATTCATTATCGAGGCTCCGGCCCTGACTGCCGCATTGAACAGCGGCGGCAGCAGATACATCCTCACCTTGTCGTTTATCATCGTAGCTCGTTTTTTGAGTTCGGTAATTTCGATTGCCATGGTAAAGGTAACAAGAATTTATGATATGGTAAAATTTTTCACTCCTATTTTACAGCGGCGCAGCAGCCCCTTCTCGTCGCCGCCCGTACGCCCGCAGGCAATATCGCTAAGGGCCAGCGAAACACATCCGGCGACGCACCACACGAGGGCTGCGGTGAGCAGCACGGCAGCCGCCGGCCACCGGCCCGTCCATACGGCGGCGACGATCGCAGCGGCCAGCGCCGCAGCCGGCACGACACGCAGAACTTCCTGCAAACCAATACGCTGCCTGCGCGCAGACTGGGGCGTATAGAAAACCGGCTCCCAAAGGCTCCGCCGCCGGCGCCACGGAACGGCTTTGCCCGGACGGCGCGCAAAACCGCCGGCCGCAACGACGGCTTCGCGGCTCAGCAACACGGCCGGCTCTCCGATCCGCGCACGCACGCAATCGCACCCTCCGACGCCCCGCGCCCCCACTTCAGCCACCAGCCGCACGACAGCGTCCGGCAGCAGAAACTGTCCCTCCCGCACCGGCAGCACGTAATCGTAGGCCGCCACTTCGGCCGCCGCATCGAAATCGCCGGCGGGAGTATCCTGCGCACGGTCCACCAGCACCAGCCTGCGGAAACGGCGTTTGCGCGAACGCCCCAGCGCACGCACGCCCGTCACGGGCAGCTCCTCCGACAGCGCGTATTCGACGCGGATCATGCGGTAGCGGGCCGTAAAGGCCGCAAACTCGACGGGATAACGCAGGGAATCGAGCACCACGATCACCTCATAGTGTGCATATTCGGCCGAAAGCAGGTTTTCGACCTGCTCCTGCGCATGGACGCCGCTGCACAACACCGATATCCCGATGCCGCCGGGCGTGTCGCTCGCCACGGCGTGCGAACCTGCCAGCAGCAGCCGTTTGTTATGTCCCCGCACGACCAGCCAGAGCAGCGCGAGGGCCGCAGCGGCGACAGCGGCAAGCAGCAGTAACAGCACGATCAGCATACCAGACTCCGTTTATAGGAATGTATAAGCGATTCGTAGTAGGGACGCTCCCGGTCGCCGAACAACCGCCGCAGCACGGCAGGCGCATAGCCCTCCCGCGCCATGTAGCGCATCAGCGCCTTGCGTTCGGCGCGGCTCATCGAGGCGATGCGGCCCGCCACTTCGCGTCGCCTGAGCGAACAGCGCATCGAGCAGAGCGTGTAGAGCGCTTCGCGGCCCAGCTCCGGCACCCTTTCGCGGGCCACCATCGCCAGCAGAAGCCTCTCCGCCTCCTCGATGCCGAACTGCCGCACGATGCCCAGCCCCACCATCCGCAGGTTGCGGTTCGGGGAGCCGACGAGCGGTTCGTAGGCGATCGGCAGCAGACCGCGGCGCAGCATGGCCATGATCTCCGACACTTCGCAGGCCGAAAAGGGATAGTCGTACTCCGCCATCCGGCGCAGCGAGGTCGCAGGTTCGGCCGCCAGCTGCGTCATCAGGGCGTAGAAGCGCACGTAACGGTTGCGGCTGCGCATATAGCGGGCGGCTTCGGCGCCGATGCCGTCTCCGGCGGGCAGCCGGGAGAGCAGCATCAGGTAGCGCGCACGGCGGTACCCCTGCGCGAAGCGTATCCGGCGCAGCAGCCATCCGTCCAGCCCGTATTGCACGACGATGCGGCGCAGCGGCGCCGGGTCGAGCCCGTAGGTCGCCGCCACCAGCCTGCCGACGGTTTCGATCAGCAGACGGCGGGCGCCCGCACGGCGCAGGAGCGGAAAGCGCGGCGCCTCTTCGCCGCCAGAAAACAGGGCGAGCATGACGATATGCAGGTATTTGCGCTGCAGCACGGCATCACGGCCGCGCCTGCGTCTGCGGCGCATCCGCCCGACCGCCATCCCGCCGAGCAGCCAGAGCGTCACGGCGGCCGCCGCCGCGGAATATATCATGAAAAGCGTTTCGGTCATAAAAGCCGGTTCAAATCGTTGGACACCTTGCCCCGCAGCCGCTGCAGGCTCAGCGGGAAAGCCATATACTGGTCCACGCCGCACTCCAGCAGACTCAGGACGGCCTGTTCGGACTGAAGCCACGAAACCACGTAAAACAGCGGCCGTCTCAGTCCCGCGGGACGCACGCTGCGCACAACGTCGCGGCCGCACAAGAAAGGGGCCACATGCAGCACGATCACCAGATCGAACAATACGCGGCGGCAAAGCCCTTCCATCTCGTCCGCATCGGCCGCACAACGCACCTCGGTGCGCATGTCGATCAGCGACAGACGCACCATGTCGCGCAGAAAAATATCGTCCGAAACAATCAGTATCCTGTTCATAAAACCCCGTCCGGCGTGTGCCGGTGCCCTGCCCCGGCCCAAAACCATGCCAGAGCCGCACGGGGCCAAAAAAATTTGCCGGATATGTTGTTTATAAGATAAATATGCGTATATTTGCACTCCGAATTATGTTCAAATACATAACCATCGAATAAATGTACGTTATAGTAGAGATTGCAGGTCAGCAATTTAAAGCTGAAAAAGGTCGGAAACTTTATGTTCACCGTCTTCAGGGCGAAGAAAATTCGTCCGTAAGTTTCGACAAAGTCCTGCTCACAGACAACGACGGTCAGGTCAAAGTAGGTGCACCTGTAGTAAAAGGCGCCTCGGTGAAGTGCAAGATCCTGAAACACCTCAAGGACGACAAGGTTCTGGTGTTCAAGAAAAAGCGCCGCACAGGATATCAGAAATGCAACGGCCACCGTCAGTATCTGACACAGGTCCTTGTAGAGGAAATTGTTGCATAACCCTTTAAAACGGAAGAGAAATGGCACACAAGAAAGGTGTAGGTAGTTCGAAGAACGGACGTGAGTCGGAAAGCAAGCGACTCGGCGTCAAACTGTTCGGTGGCCAGTTCGCAAAGGCGGGCAACATTATCGTTCGTCAGCGCGGCACGGTTCACAACCCCGGTGAAAACGTGGGTATCGGTAAAGATCACACGCTCTTCGCCCTTGTAGACGGCACCGTCGAATTCTGCAAGAAAGGCGCAGGCAAATCGTACGTGAGCGTAACTCCCCTGAGCGAATAGGCGTTCCATAAGCAACACAAGACAGGCGGCTTCCCCGACGGGAGGCCGCTTGTTTTGTGAACCCCGGAAGCGCAAGACACACGGTCCGAAGATCATAGGGCACACACACCAAAGATCATACGGCGACCACACGCCCCAAAGCCGTTTTTCGGCAATCGACTCCGCGGCCCGCCCCCAATACAGACAGGTAGTTGCAGATTGCGAAAAATTGATTACCTTTGTTATGCGGTACACCGTATTGCATGCGTTCTTAACATATCGAGTATATAAACGATTGTATTTGTCTGCTCTGAATCTGGTAAATTTTTTGAAGACACCCTATACAACCGCCCCCGGAAGGGTGTGCGTTGTTTTTCGGTGTCGCAGGTTTACCAGAACCCAGAGCAGTCGGGATTCGGCGCAGCCCTTTCTTCTTTGGCACAAATGAGTCCATTTGTCCGCACTCCTGCCGATGCAATCGAATCATATGCGGCGGCAGGATGCTTTCCGATAATCGGATTCTTCATACAAAAGAGAGTTGCGTCACTTTTTTCCTGCCGCCGTTCTTTTTTACTTTCTCCGTCCGCAACATATTCCGCACATCCGGCCGACCGAGCAGTTCCGCCGCATAACACAAAAAAAACGGCAGCCCCTCAGAGAAGGAGTGCCGCAAATTATCCGCGCCGGCGAAACTACTTCTTCGCAGGCTCTTTTTCGACGGCCTTGAATACGGCCAGCGACTTGTCGTCGTCGAAGAAGGTCAGCTCCGAACCCTTGATTTCGAAACGGTCCACGTCGTCGAGCATCTTGACGAACGCATCTTCGTACTGCATGTCGGGGCAGGCCATCCGGGTCATGCCCATATTCTCGAATTCGAGTTTCTTGCCCTTCAGCTCATAGCGGCCGAAGAAACGGTTGCAGTTGGTGCGTCCGGCGACCATCGTGTCGGCGGCATTGAACTCCAGCGTGAAGAAATCCGTCTCCTGATTGATCGCCGTCGCCGGAATCGACTCCATTTTGGCGAGTTTCCAAGTCGTACCTTCGAGCGTCTTGTCCTGCGCGGCGCTTCCGCACGCGGCCATCGTAACGAGCAGCGCTGCGGCTGCAAAATACTTTTTCATCATAAATACATATAAGTTAATAACAGAACGCCGCGTGCAAAAACCGCACAAAACCTGACGGCGTCGACTCTTATGCGCCCCAAAGTTAGCAATTCCCGGCCGGATAAGCAAACCCGGCGACAAAAAACACAGGCAGGTCTTCACACAGGCAGGTCTTAGGCGGCCCCCGCAAAAAAAGCCATCCGGAACAAATCGCTCCGGATGGCCGCAAATCGGGCAAAGCCCCGAATTACATTTTTCAGGAATTACATTTTTTTCAGATAAACCGCGATCTGCAGTTCCGTCGTTGCGTTGAACAGATCGTCGAGAATGACGGCGGGATCGAGTCCCATCATCTGCGACGGATCGAGTCCCAGCCCGCCGAGCACGTCCTTGAACAGCTTGACATAGGGCAGCATCATGGCGCGGTCCACATAAAGGCGAAGCACGCCGCCCTCGAAGGTATACTTGAACGGAATGGCGTAATGGCTGTCGGTCGAAACGACACTCAACCCCTTATAAGCGCCGAGCATCTTGTCGATCTCGGAAAGAATCTCCATCCCCTCCTGCTTCTCGATCGCCCGGATGAAATCCTTGCTGACGGCAGCGAAGAACAGGTTCGACTCCGTATAGAAACTCAGCGCGCCTTCGGGCAGGACAGCGGCGGTCTCGGCACTCGGAAATACCGATACGGCCTCGGCGAACGTCGGCGAGAAGATCGTCGTCATGATGTCGGCCCCCTCCTCGACCACCACTTCATGGTACTTGGCTGCAAACAAGCCGTCGCTATGCAGATCGAGCTGAACCAGACCGCTCGACACGAATTGCGAACCGATGGCCGACACCAAATCCAAGATGGTATTGAACGGCATTATGAACGAACCGGCAGGCATATCCATGCTCGCAGAGAGATCGATACCGGGAATATTATCCGGATCCGTCCATGCAGCGGCTACTTCCAGATAAAACCTCGAAGGCTCACCGCCCCCCTCGTCGGGCACTTCTTTAAAATAGTGCGGCATATAGCTGCCCACCAATTCGGACGATACCTGCGGTTTCTTCACCTTTCCGTCGTCATCGTTACAAGCCGTAAAGGCGGCCAAAGCAGCGCACACGACAAACACGGACGCAATTTTGTGCAAGAGATTTTTCATAAGCGAGATTAGATAGTGTTAATTCAAATGTGCGGCAAAGTTATCTCCGGGGCCGATTATGAACAAATAAATTCATTCGGGGGGGGGATTTTTCAAACGGGCAGCAAATTTTTCATCACGAACCGAATCTCCGGAACACAAAAAAGGCCGCGGCACTGATGCCGCGGCCGAAGCCGTTTCGCCGCCCGGACGGATTTCGAACGAATCCCCGAACGGTTTTCGAACGAATCTCCTGACAGCCCGCCGACCGAACGGTTTTCGAACCATCCGCTCGGACAGATTCCGGACTGTCGTCCGAACCTATTTCGGGCGCCTTCCCGAAGGAGTTTCAGACTGCCATTCGGAGGGATTCCGCCCCACCGTCCGGACAAATCCCGGACCGCTTCCCGGAGGAATTTCAGGCCGTCATCCCGGACAGATTTCAGGTCGCCGGACGGATTCCGAACCGCCATCCGTACGAACCACAACTCGGACGCACCGCCGCCCCGGAAATCGCACCGAAAAGCGGGCGGCATTCCCGGCGGCGCAACGTGCGGCCGCAACCGCCTTATCCGAACAAGCGGTTCAGCAGCGCCGCCAACCTGTATCCGGCTTTCAGCACCTGCGCCTCGGCGAACTCGTACGAGAAAATGATGAAGTCGCGCGCCTCCTCGTACGAAAGCGTCTGACCGGCCTTGGTCCAGTCGTAGATCACGCGGCACTCGCGGGCGCTGTCGGCCAGCCAGTCGCGGGGCGTGCCTTCGGCGATATCGCGTTTTTCCCGCTTCGAACAGCGGTCGAGCTGGTGCCCGTATTCCAGATAATGCCACTTGTTGCTCAGCGTAAGCGCCCACTCGTCCCAATAATTATGCAGGCCGTACTCCTTGCCGCTGAGCGTGAATTTGAAACTCTTGTACCACGGATATTTCACGTGCCCCGGACAGTGCATGTCGCCGACGAGATGTACGATAAAGCGGATCGAGACCGTCACCGTCGAATCGTTTTGATTGCGGTAATCTTCCACTTTCGCAATGCAGTCGTCCAGAAAAGTCATCGCGTCGCCTTCGGGATCGGGCACGTAGATTCCCCCGGCATCGACCTTGTTGGTGTGCCACGTGTTGGTGTGCCTGTAGGCCGGCGTGTGGCGGACCTGATCCATCCACGAGGCATAATAGACGATCGAACGGCCGCCGAGATACTTTTCGATGTTTTTCTTGGCTTTGGGCGTCAGGTTGCATTCGGCGATGTCGGCGATCGCATCGTGGCCGATTTTCCCCCAGCCGAACGCCGTCGCGCACCAACAGCAGAGCACGGCCGTCAGCAGACATACGGATAGTTTTTTCATTTCGAATTAGTTTTAAGGTGATTTCGAAACGAATATAAAGAATAGATATTAAATAAGCAATAAAAAGCAATTACAATCATTTCTTTTTATGCTTTATCCTATCCATGCAAGCGATACGACGCCGGACGCGATACGGCCCGCCAACAAAAAAAAAGCCGCGGCACAATGCCGCGGCCTTTCACATAGCTGTCATACAGATCAGTACTCCATCTTGGCAAGACGCTGGTAGCTGTTGTAACGCCACTTGGCGTTCTCCTCAGCGGCAGCGAACAGCTCCTCGGCCTCGGCCGGGAACGACTTCTTGAGCGAAGTGTAACGCACCTCCTTCATCAGGAAGTCGCGGAACTTCGACCAGTCGGGTTCCTTCGAGTCCATCACGAACGGATTCTTGCCCTGCTCTTCGAGCTGCGGATTATAGTGCCACAGGTGCCAGTAGCCGCAGGATACGGCCTCCTTGCCCACGGTCTGCGTGCGCGTCATGCCGCCCTTGATGCCGTGGTTGATACACGGCGCGTAAGCGATCACGAGCGACGGTCCGGGATAAGCCTCGGCCTCCTTCAGCACGTTGAAGAGCTGCATCTGCGACGCGCCGATCGAAACCTGCGCCACGTATACGTAACCGTAGGTCATGGCAATAGCGCCGAGATCCTTCTTGCGGATACGCTTACCGGCCGACGCGAACTTGGCGACGGCGCCCACGGGCGTCGATTTCGACGACTGACCGCCGGTATTCGAGTAAACCTCGGTATCCACGACCAGAATATTCACATCCAGACCCGAAGCCAGCACGTGGTCCACGCCGCCGAAGCCGATGTCGTAACCCCAGCCGTCGCCGCCGATGATCCACTGCGACTTCTTCACCAGCCAGTCCTTCATTTCGAGAATGTCCTTGCAGTAGTCGCAGCCGCAGGCCTCCATCATCGGGATCAGGCGGGCCGAAACCTCGGCCGACTTGGCCGACGAACCGCGCGCGGCGATCCACTCCTGCATGACGCCCTTCAGCTCGTCCGAGCACTTCGTGCAGCCTGCGATCGCCTGCTCCATCGACTCCTGAATACGGTCGCGGAGTTTCTCGACGCCCACGTGCATACCCAGACCGAACTCGGCGTTGTCCTCGAAGAGGGAGTTGGCCCATGCGGGACCCTGTCCCTTGTCATTGGTGCAGTACGGCGTCGAAGGAGCCGAACCCGAATAAATCGAGGTACAGCCCGTGGCGTTGGCCACCATCATCTTCTCGCCGAACAGCTGCGAAATAGCCTTGATATAGGGAGTCTCGCCGCAGCCTGCGCAGGCGCCTGAGAACTCGAAGAGCGGTTGCGCGAACTGCAGGTTCTTGACGCTCTTGGTCTTGTCCACGACCTGCTTGTAGCCGATGTTCTTTACGATATAATCCCAATTCCTCTGCTGGGGCAGCTGCGATTCGAGCGGTTTCATCACCAGCGCCTTCTCCTTGGCGGGGCAAACGTCCACGCAGTTGCTGCAGCCCGTACAGTCGAGCGGCGAAATCTGGATGCGGAACTTGTAGTCCTTCGTCTCGCCCAGACCCTGCTTCCACTCTACGCCCGAAGCGGCAGCTTCGGCCTCCGTTGCGAGGAACGGACGGATCACGGCGTGCGGGCAGACATAGGCGCACTGGTTGCACTGGATACAGTTCTCGATCTTCCATTCGGGCACGTTCACGGCGATGCCGCGCTTCTCGTAGGCGGCCGTACCGTTCTCCCACGTACCGTCCTCACGGCCCGTAAAGGCCGATACGGGCAGGTCGTCGCCCTTCAGGCCGTTGATCGGCTCGACGATCTTGCGCACGAATTCGGGACACGAAGCGTCCGAAACATGCACGAAGCCCTTGTCCTCGATCGAAGCCCACTCGGCAGGAATCTCGACCTTAACGACGGCATCGCCGCCGGCGTCCACGGCCGCATAGTTCATGTTGACGATATCCTCGCCCTTCTTGCCGTAGGACTTCTGGATCGCCTTCTTCATCTGCTCGACGGCCTTGTCGAACGGAATGACGTTGGCGATCTTGAAGAACGCCGACTGCATGATCGTGTTGGTGCGCGAACCCAGTCCCAGCTCGGCGGCGATCTTCGTGGCGTTGATGATATAGAAGTTGATCTTGTTCTTGGCGAGGTAAGCCTTCATGTGCGCGGGCAGCGTCTCGCAGGTCGTAGCGGCGTCGTGCACCGAGTTGAGCAGGAACGAGCCGCCGGCCTTCAGGCCCTTGAGCACGTCGTACTTGTCCACATACGAAGGCACGTGGCAGGCCACGAAGTCGGGCGTGGTGACCAGATAGGGCGAAGTGATGGGCAGGTCGCCGAAACGCAGGTGCGACGAGGTGTAGCCGCCCGATTTCTTCGAGTCGTAGGAGAAGTATGCCTGACAGTATTTGTTCGTCGTGCCGCCGATGATCTTGATCGAGTTCTTGTTGGCGCCCACCGTACCGTCGGCGCCCAGACCGAAGAAGAGCGCTTCGAACGTGCCGGGCTTGGCCAGCGAGATCTCCTCGCCCACGGGCAGCGAACGGAACGTCACGTCGTCCACGATACCCACCGTGAACTGGTTCTTGGGTTCGTTGGCCGCGAGGTTCGTGAACACGGCCAGCATCTGCGCCGGCGTGGTGTCCTTCGACGAAAGACCGTAACGGCCGCCGATGATGAGCGGCTTGTTCTTGCACGGGCAGGTGGCGAAAGCCTCCACCACGTCGAGGTAGAGCGGATCGCCGTTGGCTCCCGGCTCCTTGGTGCGGTCCAGCACGCAGATGCGCTTCACGCTTTCGGGCAGCACCTCCATCATGTATTTCACCGAGAAGGGACGGTAGAGGTGAACGGTCACGACACCCACCTTCCCGCCTTTGGCGTTCAGGTAATCGACCGTCTCCTTGAGGGTCTCGGTCACCGAACCCATCGCGATCACGATGTTCTCGGCGTCTGCGGCTCCGTAGTATACGAAGGGCTTGTACTCGCGGCCGGTGATCTTCGAAATCTCGCGCATCGCGTCTGCGACCATGTCGGGCACGGCGTCGTAGAAGGTGTTGGCGGCTTCGCGGGTCTGGAAATAGATGTCGGGGTTCTGGGCCGTACCGCGCGTCACGGGGTGTTCGGGGTTGAGCGCACGCTGGCGGAAGGCCTTCAGCGCGTCGCGGTCGAGCATCGCCGTCAGGGCGGCTTCGTCGATCAGCTCGATCTTCTGGATCTCATGCGAGGTACGGAAACCGTCGAAGAAGTGCAGGAACGGCACGCGCGACTTGAGCGCCACGATGTGCGCCACGCCCGCGAGGTCCATCACCTCCTGTACGGACGAGGTGGCGATCATCGCGAATCCGGTCTGGCGGGTCGCCATGACGTCCTGATGGTCGCCGAAAATAGACAGCGACTGCGCGGCCAGCGCGCGGGCCGACACGTGGAACACGCCGGGAAGCAGCTCGCCGGAGATCTTGTACATATTCGGAATCATCAGCAGCAGGCCCTGCGACGCGGTAAACGTCGAAGTGAGGGCGCCGCTCTGGAGCGAACCGTGCACAGCGCCTGCGGCGCCCGCCTCGGACTGCATCTCCACGACTTTCACCGTTTCGCCGAAAATATTTTTACGACCTTGTGCGGCCCACTCGTCCACGAGCTCGGCCATGGTCGAGGAGGGCGTGATGGGGTAAATCGCCGCAACTTCCGAGAACATGTATGCAACATGCGCCGCAGCGTAATTACCGTCACACGTGATAAATTTCTTTTCTGCCATTTTGTTAAAATTTTAGATGATATTGTGTGTGTTTTCTGAATTCAGGACAGAATGCGTTGCAAAGATAGCAAATCCGGCGGAAATAACAGTCCGATTTCAGAACAAAAAATCAGGAATTTTTACCATTCGGGGTGTTAGCGGAATAACACTCAAGGTTGTTAATTTTTTAACACAAACCTGCGTAAATCACGGAGTTGCAAAACCGGTTTACCCATAGCGCGTTACCACGGCGGCACACTTTCCGGCGCTCCGCCGCGCCTCCTCCGGGGAGCGTCTCCCGGCTCCAGAACAGACGCACATTCCATTCCGTGCCAAAATAACGCAAAACAGCTTGCATTGAGCAAATTCGGGTTTAACGGATGGGTTGTTCGGGCAGTGCAATTGCAGATCGGGAAAATTTTTCTACTTTTGTTCCCCGAATTCGTTCTTTACATATCGTCATATGTCAACGATGTATTGGGACCCTAAAATCTGGTAAATTTTTTGCAATCCCGCAATATCCGTCGTACCCCGAAGGGTGCGTGCTGTAATTTGTGGGATTGAAGGCTTACCAGAGCCGTAGGGTCCGCAGATTCGGCAGCACTCTTCCCGTTTTCCTGCCGCAGCACACCGTACCATATGCGGCGGCAGGATTTATGGATTCACAATCCCCAAACTTCATAGTCACAGAATCCATCAAACAAATGAGGCGTCACTACTATTCCTGCCGCCGCTTTTTTACTATCTTTGCAGCCATATGATCGAATACAAAAAGAAAATACTGGCGAACGGACTCACGGTCGTCGTCAACCGCGACCCGGTCTCGAAGCTCGCCGCGGTAAACATCCTCTATAAAGCAGGCGCACGCAACGAAAATCCCGAACGCACGGGGTTCGCGCATCTGTTCGAACACCTCATGTTCCGCGGCACGCGCCGCATACCCAACTTCGACCTGCCGGTGCAGATGGCCTGCGGCGACAACAACGCTTTCACCAACAACGACTATACCGATTTCTACATCACCCTGCCGAAAGACAACGTCGAGACGGCCCTGTGGCTCGAAAGCGACCGCATGGAGGGGCTCGACATCACGCCCGAAAAACTTGAAACCGAGAAGCGCGTGGTGATCGAGGAGTTCCGCCAGCGCTACCTCAACCAGCCCTACGGCGACCAACCGATGCTGCTGCGGGCGCTGGCCTACAAGGTCCACCCCTACCGCTGGGCCACCATCGGGCTGACGCCCGAACATATCGCCCAAGCGACGCCCGACGAGGTGCAGGCCTTCTACCGCGCCCACTACCGCCCTTCGAACGCCATTCTTTCGATCTCGGCCGACATTGACGAAGAGAAGATGCTCGATCTGGCCGAAAAGTGGTTCGAGCCGCTCGCCAACCGGCCTGCGGCCCCGGACCACATCCGTCAGGAACCGGTCCAGACCGCACCACGCCGCGAGGTCGCCGAGCGCGACGTCCCCGCCACGACGGTTTCGCTGGCCTTCCACATGGGCGGACGCACCTCGCCCGACTTCTACATCGCCGACCTCGTGTCGGACCTGCTGGCCGGCGGCGACTCGGCGCGGCTCTACACCCATCTGGTCAAGGAGCAGCGGCTGCTCTCGTCGGTGAACGCCTACATTTCGGGCGACGTCGATCCCGGACTCTTCGTCTTCACGGGCCAGCTCCTGCCGGAGACGACACCCGAACAGGCCGAAGCGGCCTTCCGCGCCGAAATCGAAGCGCTCCGGACCCGGCCTGCGACGGATTACGAGGTCGAGAAGGTCAAAAACAAGTTCGAAGCCAACACGCTCTTCGGCGAACTGAACGTAATGAACAAGGCGATGAACCTCGGCTTCTACGAGATGCTGGGCGACCTGCCGCTCGTCAACCGCGAGGTTGCGGCCTACCGGGCCGTCACTACCGACGACATCATCGACTTCAGCCGCCGCACGTTCCGGCCCGAAAACTGTTCCACCCTCATTTACAAAGCAAGCAAATGACACAACCGCCTCTCGTAATACCCGCGACCGTCGAGGTCCCGCAGGCCGAAAAGACGACGCTCGCCAACGGCGCCACGCTCTACACGCTCGCCTCGGACGACTTCGAAGTGCTGCGCATCACCTTCGTGTTCCGCGCCGGATCGGCCGTGCAGCGGGTTCCCTTCTCGGCATCGGCCGCGGCGAACATGCTCGCAGAAGGCACGCGCGACATGACGGCGCAGCAGATCGCCGAACAGCTCGACTATTACGGCTCCTATTTCGACGTCAACATCGACCGGGACTACGCCTATATCAGCTTCTGCACGCTCTCCAAATTCTTCGGACAGACGCTGGCCGTGGCCGAGCAGGTGCTCCTGCATCCGACATTTCCGGAGGAGGAGCTGCGCACCTACTGCGCCAAGCGCAAACAGCGGCTGGCCATCGAGCGTACGAAAGTGGACGTCGAAGCCCGCGAAGCGTTCGCCCGGACGATGTTCGGTCCCGAACACCCCTACGGCATTTCGGCCGACGAAAACGATTACGACCGCCTGACGCGGGCCGACGTCGCGGAATTCTACGCCCGCCATTACACGGCCGCCAACGGCTTCGTGGTGTGCAGCGGACGCATCGGCGAGCAGGAACGGGAAGCCGTGGCCGCCCTCGCGGAGCGGCTGCCGCGGTCGGAGTCCGAAACCGGGACGCCGTTTCCGGCGCCCGTAACCCGGCACGAAGCCTTCGTCGAACACCCCGGCGCCGTGCAGTCTTCGATCCGCATCGGACGCATGCTCTTCCCGCGCCAGCATCCCGACTTCTTGGGCATGCAGGTCGTGGCGTCGGTGCTGGGCGGCTACTTCGGATCGCGCCTGATGCAGAACCTGCGCGAAGAGCGCGGCTACACCTACGGCGTGGTGGCCGCCATGGTCAATTTCGAACAGGCGGGCTACTTCGCCGTCGCAACGCAGGTCGGCACCGACGTCACGCGCGACGCCCTGCGGGAGATCTACGCCGAAATCGAACGGCTGCGCACGGAGCCGATGCCCGACGAGGAACTTTCGCTGGTCAAGAACATCATGATCGGCGAAATGATGCGCATTCTCGACGGTCCGTTCGGCATCGCCGACGTCACGATCGAAAACATCCTCTGCGGCCGGGACCACACCGTCATCGGCGAGAACATCCGCCGCATACAGGCCATGACGCCCGCCGACATACAGCGTCTGGCGCAGAAATACCTCGCGCGCGAGGATCTGGTGACCGTCATCGCAGGCGACCCCATCCCGGAGGAGCGGCAGGCCCCGGAAGAAAAGGCGGATCGCCAGTGACGCGCAGCCGAATTTCACCCCGGCGGCCGCAGTAGCGCATAGACAGAACAGTAAGCGGAAACCCCGGCCATACGGAACCGGCAACAAAAAAGCATCCCTCAACTGGATGCTTTTGGTTTCAATGCAGACACATGACACATGGTCGCAGGCGTACGACCGCACAACGTATGACCGCAGACGCATCATGCACGGTGCACGGCGCACGGACTCCGAACGGCTACGTTCTGTTCGCCGCAACCCAGTCGGTCAGCTCCACGAAGTCGGCGACCGAAAGCTGTTCGGCGCGCTGCGTGAAGAAAGGATGCTCCGCGCCGCCGAAATTGCCGAATACCGACCGCAGCGAGTTGCGGATCATCTTGCGCCGCTGTCCGAAGGAGGCTTTCACGACCTTCACGAACAGCGTTTCGTCGCAGGCGAGCCGCTCGACGCCGTTGCGGCGCAGGCGGATCACCGCGCTCTTGACCTTGGGCGGCGGATTGAAAACCGTCTCGTTGACCGTAAAAAGATATTCGATGTCGTACCACGCCTGCAAAAGCACCGAAAGAATGCCGTACTCCTTCGAGCCGGGAGGTTCGGCCAGCCGCACGGCGACCTCCTTCTGGATCATGCCGACGCATTCAGGCACCAGATCGCGGTTCTCCAGCACCTTGAAGAATATCTGCGAAGAGATATTGTAGGGAAAATTGCCGATGATTTTCAGCCCTCCGGGAAACAGTTCGCGCAGGTTCATCTTCAGGAAGTCGCCTTCCATCAGACGCGGCGTGAATTCGGGGTAATGCGCATGCAGGTATTCGACGCTTTCCGGGTCGATCTCGGCCCCGTAGGTGACGATGTCGTCGCGCCTGAGCAGAAACTGCGTCAGCACGCCCATGCCGCACCCGACCTCCAGCACGTCGCAGCGCCCGGCAGCTTTCGCCCCCTGCCCGGCATCCGGCGTAACATCCGGCTCTATACCCGACACACCCTCCGGCCCTGTCTCCTGCGCAACATCCCGCCCGGCACCCGCCACGACACCCGATTCCGTACTCTGCACGACATCTGGTCCGGCACCCGCAGCGACATCCGGCCCGGCAGCAATTTCCGCCGTCCGGCCATCGACTGCGACTGCGGCATCCCCGGTTGCGGCCGCTGCACCCGTCTCGGCAGCGTTTCCGGTCCCTCTTTTCGCTGCAATGATTACGGCCGTCTCCGGCTCCTCCGGTCCTCTCCCAGCCGCAGCCTGCCCGTCCGCTCCGGGAAGAGCGGCAACAGCAGGAGCTGTCCGCAGCCGGATCTCTCCGCCCGAAAGTGAGTCGCAGATTTTGCGCGCAATATTCAGATCGACCAGAAAATGCTGGCCCAGCGCCTTTTTAGCCCTTACTTCACTCATTCTATTTCAGCAATTCATAATAACAGCCGTCCACGAACGCTCCGTTCCCGACAAAAGCGCGGTGCATCGTCCCCACGAAACGGAATCCGGCTTTGTCCAGCACCCGCTGCGAAGCGGGATTCGAGACGTATGCGGCGGCAAAGATACGAATTATCGGGGTATTTGCGAAAACCCACTCCGCGGCCCGCGCCACGGCGGCGGTCATAACGCCCCGTCCCCGGTACGAGACCCCGGTACGAAGCCCCGATCCGACAGCCGATTCCGGCGTTGAACCGCCCGACATCCGTCCCCGGCGCCAACCCGATGCCGCCCACGGCTTTGCCGCCGATCACTACGGCGAAATCCTCCGGCGGGGGGGGGCGTAATGAAGGCGTGCGCATCGCCCGGCGAATAGGGACCCTGCAGCTTCCGAAAATTCCCGGCCAAGACAACCGCCTCGATCTTCCGGAAAATTTTCCGAAGTTCCCGGCCCTCCGCCTCAGCCCTCTCCAAAAAAATCCGCCGGGCGCAATGTCCGGCGGATAACTCTCAGCGCTTCTGTCTGCGCGATTTCTTCTTCTCCTGCCGCTCCTTGGCCCGGCGTTCGAGCCGCACGCGGCGCTGCGTCAGGCGGAACGTGTAGAGCAGGCCCACGAAACCCACGCCCAGCAGCGTAATCCAGAACCAGATGGCAATGCCCCGTTCCATATACTCCAGCGCGTAAATCACGCCCGCGACCGCCGCGATCATCATCACGAGGCGGAGGATCTGCATAACATTCGTTTTCCTCATATCACTCCTTATTTTACACGTTTCCGACTCCGGGCGCCGGCCGCCGCAACCGCCGCGCCGCACGGACCGGCACACAAAACCGCACGCAAAACCGCTGCACGGACCCGCGCGCACCGATCGTCCTCTTCCCCGCGCGCCATACGCCACAAAACAACTGCGTCGCCCTGCCGGAAAACACGGTCTCCACGCTCCGAAACAACTGTAAAGCGCCCCGTCAAGGAATCTGGTGCCGGTTCACCTCGTCGAGGTGCCTGCACTTGCGCTTATGGCATTCGTTGTACACCATACCCGCGCCGGCCAGTGCGAACAGCACCGCCACGATCAGGTCGAAAATACAGTTTTTGTTCGACAAAGCCCAGAATATATTGACACCGAGCCACACGAGCGTCACAATCAGGAAAATCACGGCAACAGTAAAAGTCTTTTTGTTCATAGGCGTATTTGTTAAGTTAGTCCATTCCTCGGAACAGTGACGCAACAGCCGCGGGACAGCAGGTCGGTACAGGGCGTCAGTTACCCTGCTCGCACATGAATTTGATACGCACCAGACGTATCTCCTCTTCGGTATAGTCGGCCCCCAGTTCGTCGATGGCCGCATCGAGCGAGTCGCTCTCGGCGTCCTCCTTGAAATAGAGGTATATGTCCTCGATCTTGTCCTCGTCCATAAACTCCCGGAGGTAATAGGAGATGTCGAGCTTCGTGCCCGAATTGACGATTCCCTCGATCTCGGTCAGCAGTTCGTCGAAGTCGAGATCCTTGGCGCGGGCGATGTCCTCGAAATCCATCTTCCGGTCGATCGACTGGATGATGAAGATCTTGTTGCCCGACTTGTTGCCGACCGACTTGACGATCATGTCCTGCGGGCGGATGATCTCCTTCTCCTCGACATAGGCCTTGATCAGCTTGATGAACTCCTCGCCGAACTTGCGGGCCTTGCCCACGCCGACGCCGGTAATGTTCTGCATCTCTTCGAGGGTAATGGGGTACTGCACGGCCATATCTTCGAGCGACGGGTCCTGAAAGATGACGAACGGCGGCAGTCCGTGCTGCTTGGCGACCTTCTTGCGCAGGTCCTTGAGCATCGAGAACAGCTCCTCGTCCGCAGCGCCGCCCTTGCCCATCGGAGCCACGGCCTCGGCCTCCCGCTCCTCCTCGTCGTAATTGTGGTCGAGCGTCACCGTCACGGGGAACGGCATGGCGATGAAATTCTCGCCCTTGCGGTTCACCGAGATCAGTCCGTAATTCTCGATATTCTTGTCCACCAGTCCGAGGATGAGCGCCTGACGCAGTACGGCACCCCAGAAGGTGGCGTCGTGCTCGGCGCCTGCGCCGAACCACTTGCTCTTGTTGTGACCGTAACTCTTTATCAGCGCCGTGGTCTTGCCCGTCAGCACATTCACCAGATAGTCGCCCTTGAACTTGTCGCCGATGTCGCGCAAAGCCTCCAGCAGCATCTTCAGCGCGGCCTTGGCGTCGATCTTTGGACGCGGATTGCGGCAGTTGTCGCAGTTGCCGCAGTTCTCCTCCGTATACTCCTCGCCGAAATAGTGCAGCAGCGTCTTGCGGCGGCACATCGAACTCTCGGCGTAGGACACCGTCTCCTGCAGCAGCAGTTTGCCGATCTCCTGTTCGGCGATGGGCTTGCCCTGCATGAACTTTTCGAGTTTCTGAATGTCCTTGTAACTGTAGAAAGTCAGGCAGTAGCCTTCGCCGCCGTCACGGCCGGCGCGGCCCGTCTCCTGATAATAGCCTTCGAGCGACTTGGGTATGTCGTAATGGATCACATAACGCACGTCGGGCTTGTCGATGCCCATGCCGAATGCGATCGTGGCGACGATCACGTCGGCGCGCTCCATCAGGAAATGGTCCTGATTGGCGGCGCGCGTCGCGGCGTCCATGCCGGCGTGGTAGGCCAGCGCCTTGATGCCGTTGGCCACGAGCAGTTCGGTCAGCTCCTCGACCTTCTTGCGGCTCAGGCAGTAGATGATGCCGCTCTTGCCCTCGTTCTGCTTGATGAAGCGGATGATGTCGCGGTCCACGTTGTGCTTGGGCCGGATTTCGTAATAGAGGTTCGGGCGATTGAACGACGACTTGAAGACCGACGCGTCGGACATGCCCAGATTCTTCTGAATGTCCAGCTGCACCTTGGGCGTGGCGGTCGCCGTCAGGGCGATCAGCGGCGCAGGACCGATTTCGTTGATGATCGGACGGATGCGGCGGTACTCCGGCCGGAAGTCGTGCCCCCACTCCGAGATGCAGTGCGCCTCGTCGATGGCGTAGAACGACACCTTTATCTTATGCAGGAAAGCCACGTTGTCCTCCTTGGTCAGCGACTCAGGGGCGAAATAGAGCAGCTTGGTCTTTCCCGACAGCACGTCGGCGCGCACCTGCGCCACGGCGGTCTTGTTGAGCGACGAGTTGAGGAAATGGGCGATCCCCGAATCGGCCGAGAAGGTGCGCATGGCGTCCACCTGATTCTTCATCAGCGCGATAAGCGGTGAAATGACGATCGCCACGCCGTCCATGATCAGGGCGGGCAGTTGGTAGCACAGGGACTTTCCGCCGCCCGTCGGCATAAGCACGAACGTATCGTTTCCCTCCAGCACATTGCGGATCACAGCCTCCTGATTCCCTTTGAACGACGAAAAGCCGAAGTATTCCTTCAGCTTGTCGTGCAGCAGGGACGATTCATTTTGTTTCATTTCGCCGATTCTACTCTTTATTCACAAATTCTTAGGTAAAGTTAGCAAAAAATTCGGAATTCCGCACCATCTACCGATAAAAATTCAGCGTCCCGGCGATTGGAGCAAGCCCGGCCGCGCCCGGCTCAACGAAATGGTTTCGTTTCTTTCCGGTACGGACACAAGAACGGGCGCCCCGGAAAAATGGCATATTCTATGCAAAAGAGTTCCCCGATCCCCTGCAAACAGTTTGCTGTCCGACGCTTATTAACCGACATAACCAGTCAGCCATGAAAAAACGCTTACTATCCGCACTGCTGTTCACCGCCGCACTGAGTCTCCCGGCGGCCGCGCAGACGCTCCCCGCACAACCCGCCCCGGAAGGCTCCGGCACACGACCGGCACCCCGAACAAGCGCCGCCGAGATCGACGACGCCAACGACGCCGCTTCGCCGGAAGAGGTCTCGAAGAAGATCACCCGGTTCGAGAAGATTCTCGCCGCGCTGCCCAAATTTTCGGGCTATGCACAGATCGGCTACACCTACCAGACCAACGTCGGGGGAACGGACGGCAAAAATTCGTCGTCGTTCAACGTCAAGCGCATGCGTCTGATCCTCACGGGCGACATCTCCCGCACGTTCGACTACAAGATGCAGTTCGAGGGCTTCTCCAGCTCGGCCGACCAGCAGGGCAAGGCGCTCATCACCGTGCAGGACATGTACCTGCGGGCCAAAATCCGCCCCCAGATACACATCTGGGCCGGTCAGTTCCCCGTTCCGCTGACCATCGAGAATTACGACATCTCGCCCGGCACGCTCGAAGTCCCCAACTTCTCGCACGCCATTCTCAAAATGGTCTGCCGCAACGCCGTGTCGGGCTACAACACCTACGGACGCGACTGCGGCCTGCAAGCCACGGGCGCGTTCCTGCACCGCGACGGCTGGGACATGCTCACCTACAACCTCGCCCTCTTCAACGGCTCGCAGATGAACCGTTCGGACGACAACAAGTCGAAAGACATCGTGGCGCGCCTCACGTTCTTCCCTCTCAGGGAGCTGCGCATTTCAGGCTCGGTGAACTGGGGCGAATACACCAACAACACGGTTTCGAAGGACTATATCCCCATGACGCGCTACGCCGCCGGCTTCTGGTACGACAGCGAACACATCCTCGTCCGGGCCGAATACGCGCACACCGGCTCCTCCGCGGCCTACACAGACAAGACGACGGGGGAAAAGACACGCGGCAAGGTCGACGAACAGATGTACTACCTCATCGCAGGCTACAAATTCAAGGGCAAATACATGCCCGTAATCCGCTACGACGTCTTCAACGGCAAACGCAACACCTACCTGCCCGGCTCGGTCGGCAAGCAGCAGGACTTTCTGGTGGGCTTCCTCTACATGCCCATTCCGCGGCTGAAGGCGCAGGCCGCATGGACGCTTTCGAAATACTCGGCGGCGGGAGCCAAGAACGGCAACGGCTTCGAAGTGGCGCTGATCGGATTCTTCTGACGCCCGGCCCGATTGTCCCCGCAGTTGCCGGGACAACATCGCCGCACGCTCCGGCCCGCACGCCCGGCCGCCGGGGAACATTTCCGCGGCCGTTCGGAACCTTTTTGCCGCCGCTGCGGACAATTTCCGGACTTCGCCCCCTTTCCGGAGAGAATTATGGCCCCGCGGTTTGGAGTTTTTACCTACTTTATATACCTTTGTTGCGACGGCCCCGGCCCGCAGCCTTCCCGTTCCGGCTCATCCGCCCGAATACGGAACCGCTTCGGGATGAAGGGGCTGCAAACTTAACCATGCAGCAACATGCGCCTATACACAAGCGAACTTGTCAAGAAATATAAAGCCCGTACGGTCGTCGATCACGTCTCGATCGACGTCAATCAGGGCGAGATCGTCGGACTGCTCGGCCCCAACGGAGCGGGCAAGACCACGACCTTCTATATGATCGTGGGACTCATCAAGCCCAACGAAGGACGCATTTTTCTGGAAAACGACGAGGGACAGGTCGCCGAGCTGACCAACGAACCGGTCTACAAGCGCGCGCAGATGGGCGTGGGCTATCTGGCGCAGGAAGCGTCGGTTTTCCGCCGCCTGTCGGTCGAGGACAACCTCCGCGCCGTGCTCGAAATGACCGAATATTCGAAGGAGTATCAGGCCGAGCGCGTCGAATCGCTGATCGAGGAGTTCCGCCTGCAGAAGGTCCGCAAGAGCCTCGGCATCCAGCTTTCGGGCGGCGAACGTCGCCGCACGGAGATCGCGCGCGCCGTGGCCATCAACCCGGCGTTCATCCTGCTCGACGAACCTTTCGCGGGCGTGGACCCGATCGCCGTCGAGGACATCCAGTCGATCGTGGCGACGCTCAAGCACAAGAACATCGGCGTGATCATCACCGACCACAACGTCGACGAGACGCTGGCCATCACCGATCGCACCTACCTGCTCTACGAAGGCAAGATCCTCAAAACCGGCACTGCCGAGGAGCTGGCCGCCGACCCGATGGTCCGCAAGGTCTATCTGGGCCAGCACTTCGAGCTGAAAAAGAGCCACCAACTGACGCAGGAGATGAAAAACCGCAAAACTCCGCAGGAATAACGGCCGAAACACGAAATCAGGGATGCGGGGCTTTTGCACCGGCATCCCCGCTCAATCATATATCACCCATAATGGATAAGACGGTTCCATCGGGCCGCGTCAAAGGCACGCTGACGCCGCCCTGCTCGAAAAGCTACGCACAGCGCGCCTTGGCGGCATCGCTTCTCTGCGAAGAGACCTCCGTGCTGCGCAACATCGAGTTCTGCAGCGACACGCGCTCGGCGTTGCAGTGCATCGAGACGCTCGGCGCCCGCGTGACCCGGATCGGCGAAGAGACGCTTTCGATCGAAGGCGGGCTGCGCCCGCAGGGGCACACGCTCCGCGTCGGCGAGTCGGGTCTTTCGACACGCCTATTCACCCCCATCGCTTCGCTCTGCGGCACGCCGATCACCATCGAAGGCGAGGGCACGCTGCTCCGCCGCCCGATGGAGATGATGACAGGACCGCTGCGCACGCTGGGCGTCCGGGTGCGCGACAACGGCGGATTCCTGCCCTTCGAAGTCCGCGGACCGATCCGCGGCGGCGAGGTCGACGTGGACGGCTCGGTTTCGTCGCAGTTCATCACGGGACTCATGCTGGCGCTGCCGCTGGCCCGACACGACACCACGATCCATGTGCGGAGCGCGGTTTCGACCCCTTATCTGGACATGACCATAGACACCGCGGCCCGTTTCGGCGTGGAAATCTGCCATAACGATTACGAAGAGTTCTACATCGAAGGCGGCCAGCGTTACAGCCCGGCCTGCCTGAGCATCGAGGGCGACTGGAGCGCGGCGGCCATGCTGCTGGTGGCCGGCGCCGTCGCCGGAGAGGTTACAGTACGGAATATCTCGATGCTCTCGAAGCAGGCCGACACGGCCGTCTGCACGGCGCTGGTCCGGGCCGGCGCCGCCGTCATCAACGAAGCCGATTCGGTGACGGCGATCAGCCGCCCGCTGCACGGCTTCGAATTCGACGCCACCAACTGCCCCGACCTCTTCCCCGCCCTTGCGGCCCTCGCCGCGGCGGCCGACGGCGTCAGCACGATCCGCGGCACTTCGCGGCTGCTGCACAAGGAGAGCAACCGCGCCGAGGCGATCCGCGAAGAATACGCCAAAGTAGGTATCGAAGTGGACATCTCGGAAGAGGACGTCATGCGCATCCGCGGCGGCAAAATCCGCCCGGCGCGCGTTTCGAGCCACGACGACCACCGCATGGCCATGTCGATGGCGGTCTCGGCGCTGCGCTGCGACGGGCAGATAACGATCGAAAACGCCGAGTGCGTAGCCAAGAGCTACCCCGGCTTCTTCGAAGACCTTGAAAAAATCAGAGTTTAAAGCCATGAACATTTTCGGTCATAACTTCAGGCTCGCCATCTGGGGCGAGTCGCACGGCCAGCAGATCGGCATCTCGATCGACGGCATTCCGGCAGGCGTTCCGCTTTCGGCGGAGGATTTCGAAACCGACCTCGCACGCCGGCGCAGCGGCGCGCGCGGCACCACGCCGCGCCGCGAACCCGACATCCCGCAGATCGTGTCGGGACTCTACAACGGCATGACCACGGGCGCCCCGCTGACCATCGAGTTCGCCAACCGCGACACCCACTCGCAGGACTACGCCAACGTGATGCGCCACTACCGGCCCTCGCACGCCGACATGGTGGCCTACCACAAATTCAACGGCTTCAACGACCCGCGCGGCGGCGGCCACTTCTCGGCCCGCCTGACCGTGGCGCTCACGGCCGCAGGCGTGGTCGCCAAGAAGATACTGCCGCCGGGCGTGACCTTCGACACCCGCGTCGCGGAGATCGGAGGCTGCACCGACCCGGAGGGTTTCGACGAGGTGCTGCGCGCCGCGGCCGCCGAGCAGGACTCCGTAGGCGGCATCATCGAATGCCGCGTGCAGGGCGTTCCGCTGGGGCTGGGACAGCCCTTCTTCGACTCGGCCGAAAGCATGATCGCCCACCTGCTCTTCTCGGTTCCCGCCGTCAAGGGCGTGGAATTCGGCAGCGGCTTCGCCGGGGCGCGCATGCGCGGCTCCGAGAACAACGACCCGTTCCTCGACGTCGAAGGCACGACAGCGACCAACAACGCGGGCGGCATCAACGGCGGACTGACCAACGGCAACGAACTCGTCGTCCGCGCCGCCGTCAAGCCCACGCCGAGCATCGGCCGCGAACAGATGACCTACAATCTGGCCACGAACAAGGTCGAGCCGCTGATGATCCGCGGCCGCCACGACATCTGCGTCGCCCTGCGGGGCGCGGTGGTCGTCGAAGCCGCCGTGGCAATCGCGCTGGCCAACTTCATCCGCTGATGACCACGCGCCGCGACATACTCGGCCGTATTTCGGCACGCCTCGCGCCCCTCTACGGGGCGCGTGAAGCACGGAGCATCGCCCTCGTCGCCGTCTCGGAGCTGTCGGGGCTGAGCGCGTCGGCCCTGCTGACCGATCCCGGCGCGCCGCTCGAAATCGCGGAACTGGACGACATCCTCGGCCAGCTGGCCGCAGGCCGTCCGGTGCAGTATGTCGTGGGGCGCACGGAGTTCTGCGGCCGCACGTTCGCCGTGCGCGAAGGGGTGCTGATTCCCCGGCCCGAAACCGAGGAGCTGGCGGTATGGATCGCGCAGGCCGAAACCGAAGCCGCCACTCTGCTCGACGTGGGCACCGGAAGCGGCTGCATCGCGGCCACCCTCGCGCTGGCGCTGCCCGGCGCGCAGGTATATGCGGCGGACATCTCCGACACGGCGCTGGAAACCGCTGCCCGCAACTGCCGGGCGCTCGGCGCCGGGGTCATCCTGCGCAAGGCCGACGCCCTGAGCGATCTGGCCGAAGTCTTTCCGGGACCGTTCGACGTCATCGTCTCCAACCCGCCCTACGTGCCGCAGAGCGACCTGCCCGCGATGCACGTCAATGTGCGGGAATACGAGCCGCACGAAGCGTTATTCGTCCCCGACGACGACCCGCTGCGCTTCTACCGCGCCATCGCCCGCGCCGGACGGCGGACGCTCCGCCCCGGCGGCAGGCTCTACTTCGAAATTTACGAACGCTTCGCCGACGCCATGCGCCGCATGCTCGGCGAAGAGGGATATACGGACACCGAGGTCCGCGAAGACCTCAACGGCAAACCCCGCATGACATGCAGCCGCCTGAAGTAAAAACGACCGGAAAACGCGCCAAAACGCCCGAACAGGCCCTCGCCGCACTCATGCGGCTCTGTGCGCGCGCAGAAAAGTCGCAGGACGACGCCCGGCGGCTGATGCGCGGCTGGGGGCTTGCGGAGCGCGAGGGCGAGCAGGTGCTGGCGCGGCTCGTCCGCGACCGCTTCATCGACGACGGCCGTTACGCCGAAGCTTTCGTGCGCGACAAACTGCGGCTGAGCGGCTGGGGCGAATACAAGATCCGCACGGCCCTGCAGCGCAAGCGTATCGACAGGGAGTTGATCGACGCGGCACTGGCGCAGGCCGACCGTCAGGATATGGCCGGCCGGCTGCGGCAGCAGCTGGAACGCAAGATGCGGACGACCAGACATACGACACAATACGAACTCAAAACCAAACTGATACGTTACGGGCTTTCGCTGGGATACGACTACGAAACGGTGCTCGACAGCGCCGCCGCGCTCGTGACGGACACGGAGACATGCGACGAATTCTGACATTACTGCTTTTCACGACGATCTGCTCCGGGGCGCAGGGCCAGCGGCTCAACCCCGGAGATTACATATATCCGATCCGCGGCGTCGCGGGGCTTTACTCGGCCAATTTCGGCGAAATGCGTCCCGGACACTTCCACGGCGGCATAGACATCAAGACCGACGGCGGCGAGGGCAAACCCCTCGTGGCCGTGGCCGACGGTTACGTCTCGCGCGTGAGCGTCAGCCCGTCGGGCTACGGACGGGCGATATACCTCACGCTCGGCAACGGCACGACGGCCGTATACGGCCACCTGCAACGGTTCCGCGGCGACATCGAAAAACAGGTCCGCGACGAACGCTGCCGCCGCCGCGCGAACAGCGTCGATCTCTGGTTCGGCCCCGACGCATGGCCCGTCGCACAGGGCGACACGATCGGATTTTCGGGCAACAGCGGTTCGTCGATGGGGCCCCATCTGCATTTCGAACTGCGCGACACCCCGACCCAGCGGCTCTACAACGTCGTGCGCGAAGGCGTCGTCCGCCCCGACGACGACCTGCCGCCCCGCATCATGCGCATCCACTACATCGAGGTGGACAGCGTGCAGGGCGTTCCCGTCCACGGCAGTCCGGAGAGCTACGCCGTCGTCCGCGAAGCGGAAGGCCGCTACCGGCTGACGCGCGAAGAGCCTGTCGGCACGGGACGCAAAGGCTATTTCGTCCTCGAAGCCAGCGACCGCCGCAACGGGGTGCACAACACCTTCGGACTATGGAGGGCGAGCATGTCCGTGGACGGCGATCCCCGGTTCGAATACCGCATGAACGGCTTCACGCACGACCTTTCGCGCTGCTGCGACGCCGTGAGCCACTACCCCATGCAGCTCACCTCGCGCAACGAGGTGATCCGGCTGGCGCAGCTGGCCGAATCGCCCGACTGCTTCTATCCCGTCATGCGGGAGCGCGGCCTCGTCCGCACCGCCGAGGGCGAGAAACGGCGCATCCGCATCGAAGCCGAAGACGACTGCGGCAACCGCTCGCAGCTCGAATTCGACATTCTCGGCCGCACGGAAACGCTCCGCGCCGAAGCCGACAGCACGGCCGTCGTCCTGCGGCCCGAAAAGGCGGCTTTGGTCCGTGCGGGCCGCGATCTGACGGCCCGCATCCCCGCAGGAGCGGTCTACGAACCCATTTTCTGCCGCCCGGAACAGCGTCAAGCCCCCGCATCCGACTCCACGGCGGCGATCCTCTCGCCCGCCTACCGCATCCTCGGCGCCGAAACGCCCCTGCGCCGCCCGATGACGGTCTCCGTACACGCCTTCGTGCCCGACGACATGCAGTCCCGTACGGTTCTTGCGACCCGTACGGCCAAAGGACGCATCGCCTGCATCGGCGGCAGATACGCCGACGGCGCCGTGACGGCGACGACCCGCACCACGGGCGACATCTTCGTCGCCGCCGACATCATACCGCCGCGCATCCGGCCGCTCTTCAGCGAAGGGGCCGACCTCGGCGGCGCCCGCAGCATCCGCTTCCGCGTGAGCGACAATTTCTCAGGCATCGCCTCCTGCACGCTGCTCATCGACGGCCGCTGGGTGCCCTGCGACCGTTTCCCGATGCAGGGTACGCTCGTACATGCGTTCGACCTACCCGCCGCAAAAAAACGCCGCAGCGTGCAGCTCACGGTGACGGACAGATGCGGCAATACAGCCCGCTGGGAGGGAACATTTTGGCGGTAAACTCTTAAATTCAGGAATTATTTTCTATATTTGCACACATCCCAACAACAAACACAATGACAGACAACAATCCCGACGTACGGAAACCCTTGATTCTGATAGCGGAAGATGTCGAGAGCAACTACAAGCTTCTGGAAATAATACTCAAAAAAGAGTACGATCTGCTATGGGCCAAGAATGGCAGGGAGGCTGTCGATTTTGCCATGGAGCACAAGCCCGACGCAATACTGATGGACATCAAAATGCCCGTCATGGACGGCATCGAGGCGCTGAAGGAGATTCGCCGCCATACGGCCGAACTGCCCGTGATCATGCAAACGGCCTATGCCTTCGACACCGACCGCCGCACTGCCGAGGAAGCCGGCTGCAACGGATTCATCACCAAACCCGTCATGCCGCGCGAACTGAAAATGTATCTGGACAAATACCTTATCAAATAACGAAACAGGTCCGGGAACAACCGTCGCAAATCCGCCTCACACCCACACTTCCTCCAGCGGGCCGGCGCCCGAAAACCGGCGCTCCGCACAAGACTCAAAACAAGCCGGACAGACCGTCCGGCTTGTTTTTACAAGGCTCAGCGGCGCTTCCGCAGACGCCCGGTCCGGAATAAAACGCCGGCCGTCCGATGCAGATAAAACAAGAAAACACGAAATAAATTTGTAGATACTTCGGAATTTCGTACTTTTGCACCCGAAAATCGACATGGTCTCGTAGCTCAGTTGGATAGAGCAACAGCCTTCTAAACTATGGGCTCCGGCCTTCATAGATTTACACCCGGGCAAGGGTTTATATCTCTATATTTACTTCACATTTAGCGTATTATAAGATTCACTAAGTGTGCTTTTTGTATATAGCGCAGTCTTCTGATCTGGTGCGATTTCTTAAAAAGGGTCGAAAAATAGGCTATTATTTGCCCAAATGTTGTCCAAAAATGACTCAAAATTTTTAAGAGATGGCTACTTTTAAGACTTGTGTATTCAAAAATCATCTGCGTAAAGACGGCACGTATAATGTGAAATTACGTGTTACCCATAATCGAATATCGCGCAAAATCAGTACACCCTACTATGTCGAGGCGAAGTATGTTACCCCGAACCTCGAAATTACCGACAAAGAACTTCTCGGATTGTGCGAGGACCTGTGTGCTGATTGTCGAAAAATATGCCGAGAATTGGGATTTACGATTAATCGGATGTCGGTCGATGACCTGGTGCATGTTCTCGATGTGAAATTAGCCGGTTCCGAAGATTTCCATTTGGACTTTTGCAAATTTTGGAGGGAGCAGGCTGATACCCTGTCACCAGGAACTCGGCGAAATTATATTGCCGCCTTGAATGCCTTCCAACGGTTTATCGGGACCGATTCATTCGATATAATGCACATCACATCTCGCTTGATCAGCGAATTTATGGCTTTCATCGAGCATGAGCCTTCACAACGGGGATCTAATCGGAAAACCCCGAGTAAGCTGAAAGATGCACAAAAGTCACGGGCAATCTCATTATATATTGCGAATATGAAGGCCATGTATAACCGTGCAAAATTGAAATACAATGATGAAGATTATGGGTTTATTCCAATCACGCGAGCTCCGTTCTCGAAAATAAAGTTACCGGAGCATGTACCAGCCAAACGCGCTATTTCATTGGAAACATTACAGCGAATAATCGATCTGCCTTATAGACCGGATACGGTAACAGGAGCAAAACGATATAATTTGGCGAAAGATTGTTTCATCATGTCTTTTGGACTGATAGGTATGAATTCCGTTGATTTGTACACTTGCCAAGACATTGAAGACGGTGTACTAATCTATCACCGCAAAAAAACATGCACCAGGCGAGCGGATCGGGCCGAAATGCGAGTGAAAATTGAGCCGATGATTGCACCGTTGATGGCCAAGTACAAAGACCCCTTCAAAAAACGAATATTCAGATTCTATCTCGAGTATTCTAATCCGGATGCTCTGAATAAGGCGATAAATAAGGGGTTGCAGATGATCGCTGTCGAATTGGGGTTGCCGGCGCTGCAATATTATGCAGCACGCCATGCCTGGGCCACGATTGCCCGATCACGATTGCTGAAGATTGAGAAGGCAACTGTCCATGAAGCACTTAACCACGTTGATCTGAAGATGCGAGTAACCGATATGTATATTGAGAAGGATTGGTCCGTAATATGGGAAGCCCATACAAAAGTACTCGCACTCTTAAAATGGCCCGATAAATAGTTACTTTTTTGTCCAAAAATGAGAAAATGGCGGTCTTGAAGTTACTTTTTTGTCCAAAACAAGTTACTTTTTTGTCCAAAAGTAGGGTTTGGAAGTTACTTTTTTGTCCACGGATACCTTATATCTATTTATCAAAGAATTTATCTTTGATAAATTCACTATACAACCTGATAAATTATATAACAACTGATGAATAGGCCAACAAAAGTTACTCGCGCGCGCGAGGAGAAAGGTTTTGTTGCTCATTGTAACCTCAATATTGGGCGAAATTTGGCTAATATTACGGGAAATTGTTGAAAAGTGAAGGGAAGAGCTCAAAATTGACTCCAACACGAGTTACTTTTTTGTCCAAAAAAATTGAGACACAAATTTTCGATCCCCAAAAATGGTTGCGGAAGTTACTTTTTTGTCCAAAAAATTATTGGCAAAAAAAGAAAACCCAGACCGAAGTCCGGGTTACAATGAAGAGTTATTCTCAACTGAAGATAATCTCTTCCCTTCAAAGCAAATGTACGGAAAGGAAATGGTTTCTGCAAATCCTATTTCCTTGTGATTAATCACAAAGAAATAAAAAACTGCCGAAAACACCCCTCTACCCCATATTTGTACGTTGTCAGAAAAAAGAGAGCGATCTTCATATAGCATGAAAATCGCCCGTCGTGAAGTGATCTCGGCGCGGCTCGAACGCGCGGCCGGCAGATTAGAAATCTGCTGCTCTATCCAACTGAGCTACGAGACCATCGTTTAATAAACGCTGCAAAATTAAGAAATTTCAATGCAACTGCAAACTTATTCTTTGTGATTAATCACAAAAAATAGCAGCAGATCGACTTATACTGTTAATTTCTTCCCTTCACAATTCAACATCAGGCCCGGAGCAAACCTCCGGGGCTTTTTCAATAATATTGATATTACGGAATCAATCGGTTCCATCCATAGCCGGCTGCCGGCGGATCATCGGCCATATCGCCGTGCGGATCTACGATCCCGATGCACGGCATTCGAGCCCCCTGAACTCGCGCAGCTCGGCGACCATGCCGCCGGGCCCAGCTCGCGGACGCCTTCGCTCGGCAAGCTCGCTCGTCGTCCGGGGGAGAGCGGTAGAGCTCACTCACAACAGGACGCAAAGTTAGCCGAAGTCGCGCCGACAGCGGCAAGGATCGACCGCAACTGGAGCGCTTCGTCCGCCCGTGGGCATGGTGCGGAAATATTCCCTTTCAGATACTCCCTCTTTTTGCTCGTATGTCATACCATGCCCCGCGTGCGGGGCATTGGTCGCTCCTAAAACGTGCGACTTACAGGTCGTTGCAAGTCCCCCGTTTCTCCACGTCGCGGCAGGGCACCCCTCGCTACGCTCGGGAGAGCGGTATTTTCTCTCTGGGTCCGACCATGCTGCGGGTTTAGGGACTCCTGCTGTTTTCAGGATTTCGCCACTTGCGGTCTCACCCCTTACACGTTGCCTTCAGGCCATATCTGATACAAAGGTCGATCGGCGGATTTTGCCGGCCAATGAACCTGCCAATTATTTTCCTGCGGCCCTTCGGGTGAAAAAATTAACCCCGGCTTTGCCGGGGCACCCTGAAGTAATTTTTTCAAAAATAATTGTCAGAACCCTTGTTGTGCCGGTTTATAGGTATTGATCTGCCGCCTATGCCCATTCCAAAGGAACGGGCGGCAGATCGTGTTTATTACAAAATCGCACCGATCGGAACCAGTATCAGAAAGGCTCTGAAGGCAACGTGTAAGGGGATGATCCCTCGTTCTTTGAAATCTTGAAAACATCCATCGTCCGGCAACCCGCAGCCTGGCGAACCTTCGAGAAAATGAAGTTGTTCGATAGAAAGGATAAAGGGCGTGACGAGGATGTTAGCAAAACGGCAACAAACAATTTAATACTAAAACAATACAACTATGAAAGCAATCAGAATTTTTTTTGAGCGCATTGCGAAAATGATCTTTACCCCGGATGGATATGTAGTAGATATCTGTCTTTTTAAGCAAAGAGACACTTGGGAATCGAGGTGGTTCTCGGTGAAATTTTCGAATCGGAAAGCCGCGAAACAATGGATGCAAAAAGTTATCGATCGATTTGAAAATCATCCCGCATATCCGTTGAATATGGTCCTTTTGGTCGCAGTTTATACCAAATGTCAACTTAATGAGGTGCTCGACGATCATTATTGCGTAGTGCCTGACTGTTAATTTCAATCAATTATAATCCGCCAATTATGATTAAACGACACACTAACAACGAATTTTACATTAAACCTCTTTATAACGGCTATTACGCTGTCATAGACGGATATGACAAATCTATGGCATCGCTCGAATGTAGTAAGGAAGCCGCTGAAAAATGCGCCAAGGAACTCAATGAGATGCGCAACAAACGTTTGAAACTTAAATAATTTCGCCTCTATGTCAAATTTCAACCAACAACACGCCGCGGATTTTGCAAAATGGCGAATCCGCCACCCGCACGAGGTGGTCAATACCCCCGAGGAAGCCGGGATTACCTCGACTCTCAAAGTCGGCGACAAGGTGACTTTCACGAACCAATACGGCGTGAAATTTCCGGGCCATCGGGTTCTCGGCTTCTGCAAACCTACTCTTGGCAATCGGTGTGTGTATCTCGATATTGATTGCTATTGGTTCCCGGTGGGCCTTGATGAACTCAAACTTGAAAAGTAATTGAAATTATCGTAAATTAGAGGCGCAGTGCCTCGCAGAACCTCACGATGTACAGGCCAATCGTAATTTTTCAGATGAAACAAACTACTATTGTCGGCAACATCGGCCGGGATGCCGTATGCCGCGAGGGCGACGGCGGTCACAAATTCGTATCGTTCAGTGTCGCGTATGCCGAACGCAAGACGAACGAAACGGACGAGCAGGGGAACCCGGTAACGGTTGCCCAGTGGGCTGAGTGTGAAATCTACGTCGGCCCGGAAAGTTCGGCCGAGGGGCTTCTGAAATTGCTGACCAAAGGGCGCTTTATCTATGCAGAAGCCTCGGACAAGGCGGAGGCATGGATCGACAAGGACAATCAGTTGCGTTCGAGGATTCTCTATCGGATCACTAATTTTCAGGTCTGAGTGGCTGACTCTCGGCGACCATAAGGCCGCCGAGAGTTCAAAATACGTTTTGGAGAAAATTTTGCTATATTTGCATTATGAAAAAGGAATTGGGTAAATGGCTTATGGACATCGCCAAGTATGTACTGACCGCGGTGGTCGTCATGTCTTTGGTTTCAGATTTGGGCGATGTTCGATGGCTAATATACGTTTTTGGCTTGCTGACAACGGCGGTATGCTTAGGCGGCGGCTTGATTTTAGTCAGGGATAAGGACACTAAGGTAAAGGAGGATTGAATATGCCAGCTTCAGTTTACATTTTTGGAATCATCATCGTGGCGGTAATTGCAATCGTCATTTGGAGTAAGACAGATAAGGGAAAGAAATGGCTCTTGTAATTTCTTCCCTTCACTCATCAACATCGCGGCCCGGCTGGTTAGAACCTGCCGGGCCGCTTGTTTTTCGCGCCGCGCCTTGGGGCGCGGTTCTCACGGAGTTTGCGGATGCTGATATTATTATACGGGGAATAATATTCGGGTGGAAGCGGAACCGGCCATAGCCGACTGCCGGATCCCCGGCTATGTCGCCGCGCGGATCTGTGATCCCCATGCGCGGCCATGCGCCCCCTGAACTCGCGCCTCCGGGCGACGATGCCGCTCGGCCCGCTCGCGTCCGCCGTCGCTCGACAAGCGAACTCGGCGTCCGGGGGAGAGCGGTCGCCTCACTCACAACAC
>ENA-OZAU01000135-OZAU01000135.1-human-gut-metagenome-genome-assembly--contig:-NODE-135-length-43358-cov-14.143616_pt1 | contig 43358 bp, 26 predicted proteins | sample MGYA00243303_ERZ653503 | MGnify/ENA primary metagenome ERZ653503 (study PRJEB26926, sample SAMN06165049) | human gut metagenome | biome: ENVO:00009003; feature: ENVO:2100002; material: ENVO:00002003...
CTACGTCCGAGCCGCTTATATTCGTAAATCCTGCCGGTAAATAATTTCCATAGCTTTTAACCACTCCTTAACCACAGAAAGTTTACACTAAAATCAAGGTGTACTCTTTTTTGAGACAGGTTATAACCATATAACCGAAAGTGAATAAACAATGCTTTATCTTGCATAAATAAAACTTCTGTCCTAAACTTAAAAAAGAGAAACCTGACAGTGTTTGCCGCTTGGGCCGAAACTGGCCGCAGCGCTTGGAAAGCAGGGTTTATAAAATGAGAGAGATGATCTTAAAAGCCGTCGCCAACCCTCCCAAAATTTTGTGGGGGCCGTTTTTGCCGACGCTGCTTAACATCGGCATTCAGTTTCCGATTATGTTCATGTTTATCGGTCTCGGCGACGTCAACCCGCTGCTCTTTGTATTCAGTATTGTCCTTGTTCACGGGGCCGTCGTTTTGGCCGGAACCAAGGAACCCCATTTGTCGACCATGATTCAGGCTTTTGGCCAGACCCGGAAAGTAACCACCAATTTATATGTAGAGAAAGGCGCTAAATTTGAACCCTGATTTTGATTTTTTCAGCACCTTTGTACAGGGGCTGAGCAGCATGGAAGTCATCGTCGCCGTCATCGGTTTTGTTTCGGCGGCGTCGTTTGCCGGTTTCTGGGCGACCAGATTCGGGCATTTGGTTCTGCCTCAGCCGCGTGAATCCCGCGTGTCGGACTTTTTGCCCTTCAACAAGTTGATGGCCGACGGTATTACCATTCGCTGTTACAACGGTTCTTTTGCGCGCGTGTTCAAAGTTGAGGGCGTCGATTTGTCTTTTGTGACCGACGAGAAAAACCTCTCCATGATGGAAGCCCGCAAATCCTGGATTGACGGCATGTCTGACCTGCAGATTGTCTGTCGCGTCATTACGCTGCGCGAACGAATTGCCATGGAAGAAGACGTTGGCAATTTCAACAACCCGCTGCTGGAACAGATTTCTAATACCTGGCGCAACACGCTGGACCGCGTTTATGCCAACCGTCATTACATCGTCCTTTCTGTGGCTGACCGACCCGAAGCTCTGAAAGATTTGAACTACGCGTCGCAGGCGCTGCTGGCGACTTTGAACGATTACGGCGTTAAGCCGATGTACGAAACCGAAGACAGCCCGGCGGCCGACAGTCCGCTGGCGGTTTTTGCCAAAATATGCAGCCCGATTACCCAGCCGGCACCGAAAGTTCGCAACGCCGAAGGCGCTCAGCTTAACGAAATGCTGACGTCGGATCATATTCACTTTACCGGCGAAAAGGGTATTATCAAATTTTTCTCGGGCGAGAAGGAAAAATATGAAATTGCCATGGGCATCCGCACTTCCGGCGATTATATGGACGAGGGCATGATTGCGTCGCTGCTTTCCATTGACTGCGAACTGACCCTGCTGCACAATGTCAAACCTTTTTTCAAACCGCATGCCCGCGCTTTGTTGATGCAGCAGCAGCGTATGGCGGCGGTAACCAGTTTTTCGCCGGATGTTATCAACCAATACAGCGAAGCCCTGTCTTCAATTGAAGACAGCGATGCCGATTATCAGGCGCTGACCGAATATGCGATGACGGTTATTCTGAAAGGCGACAGCATGGAAGAAATAGACTTCGGCGAAAGCGAAGTTCAGCGCATCTGCCGTCTGTTCAGCGTTACGCCGGTTCGCGAGGGCTGGGTTACGCAGGCGACTTTCTTTAATCAGTTTCCGACGTATGAAACCTATCCGCGAACCTACCGTTATCTGTCCAGAGTTGTGGCTATGGCCATTTCCTTCGACAAGCCGTCCGAAGGTTTTGCCAAATCGGACTGGGGACCGGGCGCAATTACCGTTTTCCGTACCGCTTCCGGATCCGCCTATCGTTTTCAGTTCCACGTTTCGTCTGAAGATTCGGCTGTTGCTCACTGTTGTATTATCGGCCCGACCGGACAAGGTAAAACGACTTTGCTGACCTTTTTGGCCGGACAGGCTATGCGCCACAGCGACCTGAAAGTTTTCTTCTTTGACCGTCATCGCGGTGCCGAAATCTTTACCCGTTCCATCGGCGGTGCCTATGTCGGTTTTGACGGCGACGAAAAGAACGTTTCCCTTAATCCGTTTGATACGGCCAATACGCCGAACAACCGGGCTTTCCTGCGTCGTTGGCTGAAGTCTATTACCATGGTCGACGATGCCCTTTCCGAAAAGGAAATCGGCCGCGCGGTTACCACGGCATTTGATTACCTGCGTCCTGAAGAGCGCATTATGAAAAACCTCTACAAAAGCTGTTTTTCGCCGACCGGCAATATGCGCCGGGAGCTTTTCCGCTGGATTAATCCGGACCAGTACGGTAATATTTTCAATGCCGAAAACGACAGTCTGGATTTGAGTGCCAAGCGTTTTATGGCTTTTGACTTTACGCATATTTTCGAGGACGAAACACTTGCGCCGGCCGTCATCAGTTACATCATGCACCGTATTATGTCCGAAACCGGCGATACCGGCGTTCCCTCGCTGATTATGATTGACGAAACCGCGCCGATGTTGAAGCACCCGATGTTCCGCGACTACTTTATCATCGGTTTGCAGGAAGGGCGTAAAAAACGCCAGGCTTATCTCTGTGCTTTCCAACAGCCGAACATCATCGACAAGCTCGGCGTCGGCGAAGTTATTCGCGGCCAGTGTCAGACGATTATCTTTTTCCGTAACCCGCAGGCAATGCCGGAAGATTACGCCAACTGGAACCTTACTCAGCGGGAAATCGAGTTCATTTTCGGCAAGAGCTACCGCGACTTTCCTTATGCCATTCTGCTTTCCCGTCCGGCTACCGGCGAATCTGTCATTTTGGACGTCGACCTGAGCGGCCTCGGCCCATACCTGAAACTTTACAACTCCGGCCGCAAAAACGTGCTTTTGGTTGAAGAGCTGATTAAGGAATACGGTGAGGAAAACTTTGTTACAAAATATTTAAATATTGCGTGATTCGGAGATTAGTCGTTTATCAATTGCGCAATTTTTGATATTATTAATATAGGGACACCTGGACTTTATTGGAGGTTGAACATGAGAAATTGTAATCTTTTGCGGCTGCTTACTCTGAGCGGATTCCTTTCGCTTGCGGTTCTGCCTCGTCATGCGGCGGCGCAATGGCCGACCCTGGATATTTCCTCCGTAAAGGAAGGCATAAGCACCAATATCGAACTGGTCAAACAGTCCAAGGTTGTGACCGATGCCATGGCCACTGCCGGCAAAATCAATGCCGGTATTGGCGAAGCCAAGGCCAGCGTTTCTAAATTCGCCGGCGACAATCTGGCCAAAGCCCAGGAAAAAATGAAAAAGCTTCAGGAAGAAAAAGAGCGTATAGAAAAGAAAAAAGAAGAATACGAAAAAATTAAGAAAGAAATTGAAGAGAAAAAAGAGGCAATGGAAGATTATAAGCGTCAGGCCGAAGCTCTGAAGGCCGATGCCGAGGGGTATATTGCCGATGCCAAAGAAATGAAAGATGCCGCCAGTGACGTTATTTCTACGGTCAAAGACGATGTTTCATCAGCTTCTTCCTCTGCCGGAGTTTCTTCCGGAAATGCTGATTTGAACACGACATCGGCGGTTGCCGAAGCCGAACCGCAAACGGCCGTGTCCGGCCGGACGGCTTTCGGCTCTGTTCAGTCCGAATCAGAATATCAGGTTGCTGCGCCGACTTCCGACGCCAAAAATTACGGCGAAGCCGTTTCTGAAACTTCTGCCGTTGCCGGAATTTCGGAGATTGCCGAAGATGACACAGCCGAAGCGGATGTTCAGGCGCTTGCCGAAGAACAGTTGAGACTGAAAGAAGAACAGGAAGCTTTGGACAAGGAAAAGGCCGAGTTGGAAGTTGACGCCATGTTTGCCAAAACGCCGGAAGAAAAAGCCGCTGTTGAGGAAAAGATGAAAGCTCTTGACGCCAAGTATGAAGACTTGAACGGCAGAATGTCTGAAAATGCCGCGCAACTGGCTGCGGCTCAGGAACAGACGGCGGCCGAAGCAGCTGTTGAAACATCTGCGGAAAACAAAGCCGTTCCGGCCGGCCGCCGTCCGTTCGGAATGCCGGAAAAAGCCGCGGCAGTTACGGACGAAAATAATGATGACAAGCAGCCTGTCGATGAAAGGGAAAAAGACGAAGATAAAGAGCCGCAGCCTTTCCATCGTGCCAAGATTTTGGACGGAGAAACGTCAACCAAAATGGAAATTCCGGAATCTCACCGCGCCAAAATTCTTGATACTTATGAAGCGCCGGTCGATCACACGCCGAAAATTCTTGAGCAAAGTCGGCAGCAATCGGGAAATTCTTCAGGGGGCTTCCGCAAAAGAGCCGTACAAAGAAGTTCGGCTCTGCAAAATGGCCGTCACTATGCTTCCCGCAGTTTTTCCGAGACCATGGTCTTTGCTGATTTGGCGGGAGGCTCCGTACCTGACGGCACGGTTAACGGCGTCTTTATTCTCTCAGACCGTCTGGCTCAGGAATGCGAGATTAACGTTGCCGATTTGGAAGACGAGAAGGTTATGGACGAATGCATCAAAAAGCTGGTAAAGGCCAAGTCGGATAACGATGCGGCTGTAGCCCAGGAAGCAGCTGCTGTTTATAAGACCATTATGCAGGAAACCGTAAACGCCTTAATTGCCGAAAGCATGGCGCAGAAAAACGAGGCGGCCAACTACGAAACCAAGGTTTTGGAGGAAATGGAGAAAAAAATTGCCCAAACCAAAAACAGTCGTGACGATACCGGCGGGCTGTCCCTGACCAACATGGAAACCCAGTATCTTTTGAACCGTATCCTGACAATTTATGCCGGTGAAATGTCTTTAAATGCCCTTAAGGAAATTAGTAGTTTTGACAAGTCTTATTATCAGGACGGCGATGACGAAGAAACCGGAGAAGAAAAATGATGAAAAAACGTCTGACATTGTCCGTTTTCTGTCTGACGCTGATTTGCGCCGCGTTGCCGGCGCGCGCCGATAAGGAATTTTTCCAAAAAGTCGAAGAATATCTGGGCGTGGTTGAAAATAACAAAAACTGGGTGGAAAATCAGCTTTCTTTGGCTGAGGAAATGAAGCGTTCCGCTTCGGAAGGCATCGGTAATGCGATGCAGAAGATCAATGAAGTAAAAGCCAATCCGCTGAGTGCTGATGAGGAGCTTTTAAATGTCATTCCGTCCGATATTCCGGACATTAACAATATCGGTAAGGCAACCGAGCAGGTAGGAAAATCCTATAATGCCCAAATGGGGCAGGGAAACGATAATCAGGTGTCACAGGAACAGCATGACAAAATGATGGATATTCAGCGGGAAAATGTCGCTAATCTTTATGCTGTCGCCTTTACGACCCGGACGCTGCTGGCTAAGGAACGCAAGCAGGACGAACCCTCCAACGATATGAAAAGCACGCGTGAAATCATCAAACTGACCAACAAAAAAGCTGCGGAAATGTTGAGGCGTCTGCGAAATGTTATGAAACTCGAATCTGCAACAGCTGAATTTAATTTTTCTCAGGCAGCTATGGCGTATTCGGTTGAAAGCCGCGAAGACGAAGAGGGGGGTAACGAAAAATGATGAAAACTCTCCATTATATATTTGCCGCGACACTCGCTCTGGGCTGTTTTATACGGCCGGCTGAAGCGACTTTGAAGTTTGATGTGTCCAAAGGTGTCGGCAAAGTAACGACGACGGTTTCCGGTTGGATGGAGGTTGCCAAAAAGCAGATGGAACAGTCGGCAACGCTTCAGACGATGATTGCCTATGGCAAGGGTGCTGTTGAAACGGCAAAAAAAATGAAAGAACTTCAGGGTGCGGTCGGCGATATGGCCGCGGAGGCTCAGTCTGTCGTTGATGAAAGCTCCGGTTTGGTCGACGGTGCTATTTCCGATGCTCAGAATGCGGTTGGCGGGGCCGTTGGCGATGCCATGTCGCAGACCGGCGGCGCTCAGGAACTTTTGGAACTGAAGGCGCAGAAAATGGCCTTGGAAAGCGAGCGGGATGATGCGATTGCTGCCGCACAGGAAGAAATAAACGGCAAGATAAGTCTTGCACAGGAAAATATCGGCAAGCTGCAGGCCATGGCGGCCCAGGAACCGGACAGAAAAACCGAATATGAGGCGCAGATTGCGACCTATCAGAATCAAATAAGTCAATATAATGAGGAATTGCAGACAACTTCCGATACCGTTACCGGCCAGTATCAGTCTCAGATTGTCGCGGTTGACGAACAGATTACGGCTCTGCGTGACGAAGCGATTGCCAAGGCTGGCGAAGCGACAGCCGACAAGTTGAAATCCGTTTTCGGCGGCGGCGACGAAGAAGATGCGGCGGCAATGAATGAGATGATTAAAAACAATTTTTTGGAAAAAGACGATGAGTTGACCATCGAAAACATAACGCCGCGCCGAAACTATCGTAAGCTGACGGCTCTTAAAGATACGGTTGCCGCTTTCAACAATGCCTGGAAAGTTAAGAAATCCCGTTATGAAAATGATGAAAAAACCGAGGAGATACAGGCAGAAGTCGAGCAGATGGACGGCGCTTCTTCCTCGCTGGGCATGGATATCCAGCTTAAGGTTGAAAATATCAAGTCTCTGCTGGAATATACTCGGATGATGGTTAATGATATGAAAAAAATAACCGCTGTTGAGTTAAGTAGCCTTTCCAATAACTGGAAGCTGAATCGTTATGACAAGGATGTGACGGAATTTAATTTGGACGATTATATTTACGAGAAAGAATCAGTTAAGGACAAAGCTCTGGATATTTTAAAAAGTGTCAAGGAAAACGGTGTAAAAGGCACGGCGGAAAACATGCTGAACGATGCCGTTGACAACAAGCAGGACAGTGCTTCGTCGCCGGCGCCGACCTCTGATCCGCTGGAAGCGGTTCGCAGCGAGCTGCGGCAGGTCAGATCCAAAAGTGGGCATTATGAGGGCGTAGATACCGCCGGTCCGACCGACAGCGCGCCCGTCAACGTGACGGAAGAGCTGCGGCGCGCCCGCGGCGGCTCTGCGGAATAAGGAGAACGGATATGCGGAAAATCAGTAATAAATTGTCTTTTCTCTTTCTGGCCGTCAGTATGTTGACAGGCGTCTGTGCAAAAAGTGCCGGAGCTTTTTTACTGCCGCCGGGGCCGGGAACGCCGACCGTTGATCCTTTGGCCGACGTTAACATGACAATTGACTATGGCGTACAGGTTGTCAACAACACCACTTCCGGCATTACCAAGTTGAAGCAGGAGCAGACCAAACTGGTCAAGGCGGCAAAGGAAAAGCTCGCCGGCGAAGTTGAAGGCTTAATGCCGAGCAAGAAAGACAAAAACAAAAAAGAAAAAGCCGTTCCGGGCAGCAAAAAAATCGCCGAGTGCAAAATTGCCGATATTGAAAAGCCTAGCTCGGTCAAAAAAGCCTTTTATAAGCTTTTTCTGGCGTATCCTTCCGATAAAAGTGATGAAATGACGGCCTATCGCGATAAAGCTTCCGAATTTTATCAGGATACGATTGTCGAAACCTATGTGGCCTCGCGTGAATTAGAAAAGGAACTTGATGAGCTGGAAAAGAATTTCGCCAAGCTGACGCCGATGCTGGTTACCGGTGAAGGTGGAAACGGTGCGGAAAGCGGCGATGACAACAACGGTACCTGGAAAAACGCCTACACCGCGTATGATACGATGAACCAGCTTCTGAAGATAACCGAGGAACTGGCGGCTATGCGTGCCCAGCTTGAAGCGGCCAAAGCGGTTAAACATCATATTGTTCCGGCCGCATATAAGAAGAAAAGCAAGAAATCTTCTTTGCTGGAAAAACGCGGAAATCTTCAACTCGCTTCCCGGTCGGTGCGGTATGGCAGTGAAAAACTGGTTTTTGCTCAGGTTGATTTTAACAATTTTCAGAAAGCTTCCGTCAGTTCGACGCCGACAGTCAGCAGTAACGGCGGCGCCTCGATAACGTCGTTTGCGCAGCAGCGAAAAGCGGCGGCGGTACAGGCTTCCCGTCAGGAAGCCATCGGAATCATCAGCGGCCAAAGCGCGGCTTCTTCTCTGTCAAAGTCAACGGCGGATGATACGGCGGTTGAAGATGAAGATTATGAATATGACCCGGCTACGGATTCTTCGGTTAAATATATGAGGGCACCGGAACCGGACATTGCCTCGCCGTTTAAAGGCAATGAAGAGAAAATGGATGAACTGGACAAGCTTGACCCGCTCTATGAGAAGGCAACCGAAGCGCTGGAACTGCACAATCTGCTCCAGTCTTTGCCGACGCATAAGGAAAATGCCGAAAAATATAATCGCCACAAGCAGCTTCACGACAAATCTGTCGAAATGCTGCGAACCGCGGATAAATGCGCTTTGCAGTTCTTGGGCCGGTATTACGACGATCCGGAAAAAGTCTGGACCGGCGGTCCGATAAGCGATGAAAATACGGCCAATTATGACTTGCGGTCCGGAATTTCCGGCTGGGCGATTAAGGCTTTTGAAATTGCCAAGGCCGAAACAACGGCGCCCGTAGATTCCGATGACGGTGTCGTGGCCGAAATTGACCTGATCGATACCGGAGATATGACCAAACGCAGTGAAAACGAAGCGGCTTATAAGGAAAAGGCTCAGGGGCTGTCCAGTCCGGACGAGGAAGAAAAGGTTGAGGCCATCAACCGCGAAACGGAACTGATTGCCTGGAAAATCGGCGCCGAAGCGGCCAAAAAGCTTGCGGAAGACCAATATTCTTCCAATCCGCAGTGGGGAACGGCACAAACGCGCTTTCCGGTTTGGAACGACCAGAAGAACTTCTATAACCAGTATATTGACGGCAAATACAACAATATTAAAGAATATCTTGCCGCTTTGCAGTTCAATCAGGTGTCGCTGAACATTGCGCAGGAACTGAACAATATTTTAACCGAAGATCCTGAAGTTAAGGCCTATAATGCCCGCGAATTGGGACGTCTGGCCGGTGTCGTCGGCGATGATGACGAAACGGAAGAAGAGGAGGCTGCAAACGACGAAATTACGTCATTGGTTGCACAGAAACAGGCTGATTTGGAAAAAGCAGCTGACAAGCGCCGCAGCGCATTAAAACCGTTGGAAGAACAGAAAGAAAATATTAATAAAAGCATTGAAGAAGCATCTGCGGCACTGAGCAGTTTCAATGAACGCATCAACCAGCTTAAAAAGGAAAAACTGACGGCTCAGTCTTCGGTGGAAGATATGCAGGTTCAGCTGGAAATTGCCGATGACGTGGCTGAATACGCCCGTGAAAACGGCGAGGAAAACGAAGAGGATTCCGTTTCTCAGGCGTTTGCCAAAGAAAGCATAAAGGAAAATCAGGCCAAGGAAGCTTCGGTCGAGCCGGAGATAGAGCGCTATCAGGGTTTGGCCAAGGTTCAGGAAGAAAAGATAGAACAGCTCAAAAACCGGTTGGAGCAGGTTGAAAAACAGATTGCCGCGGTTGAGGAATCTTACACAAGACAGGTTCAGGGACTGGAAGAAAAATATACTGCTGCATTTGAAGCGGCCCGCAAAAAAATTCAGGACGGCAAAACGGTCAAGGCGGCAAAGACGCTTCTTAGCCTGTATCGGGAAAATGTTGAACGGACGGTTGTCGGCGATTTAATCGGCACGGCTTCCGTCAGAGGTATCATCAGTCAGGCCGAAGGCCTGGTCGGCGATACCAAGAGTTATGCGGTTCAGGCGGTGGAAACGGCTCGTTCCGACATTTACAAACTCGGCGATGAACTTTATCTGCCCGGCAGTTCTGCGATGGTCGTCAAACGTCATGCCGAACTAATGAAGGAACTGCAGAATATTCCGGTCGACAAACTGGTCGCCTCGTCGTCTTCTTTGGGCAAGTTTGGTTCCAATACGGTCATTACTTCGGCGCTGACAACGCTGTTCCAGAAAGTTGTCACGCAAAGGGCCTGTGCCGACGGCCGCTGCGAAAATGCCGATGAGGAATATTTTATCGGGCTTGAACCCAAAGACAAGGACTTTTCGGCGCCAAAGGCCGCGCCGGAAATGAATATGGCGCCGGTGCGTGAAATAGTCCGCTTCGATACGGTAAGTTATGATAATGTTCCCAAAACGGCCGACGGTACCGTTTCTCGGCAGGGTTTCCTTAATTACGGCGAAGAAATTCCGACAATTTGGCAGAAAATGCTTCAGGAAAATATTTTCGTTGAACGCGAAGTCGATTTGGCGGCCATACTGGAAGCCGGCAGCGGCCGCGAAGGAGCTTTTATGCGCGGCGGACGGTATCCCTGCAAACTGGGCGAAAAGATTATCGACGTTGATCCCTATGACGGACAGTATATGGTCGTCAGCGAACTTGCCGGCGCCGACGGTGCCGTTTCGCGCAGCTCGGGCGGCAGCAATAACAGCGCTGCCAATATGGCAACCCGCGAGTTCTTGAAAAAAATCGGTGTCTATATTGAAGATAAAATCAGCAAAACCGGCAATCCGGGCGTTTCGATTGACGAAAACAAGCTTCCGCAGTGTCAGGAAATTGAAATTATCGGCAACTCCGGGCTTGCGGCCAAGTTTTACTATACGGTGCGCGATATTGAAGCCGATACCGAAGGTCCGGCCGCTATTCAGCCGAAAGAAACCATCGGCAGCCCGAGTGAGCTCGGGACGCTGCTGAAGGCGCAGGATGCCGGCGGTATCCGCTTCGCCGACAAACCGCTTGAAGTGTTTGAGCGTCTGAAGAAAATTGCCGAAGAGCAGGATAATCCGAACAGCGAGTATCAAACCAATCTTAAAGACGAAATTTTTAACAATGCGCCTTATAACATAAACCAGATTGGCGACTTTCTTGACTATGTTGAAGTCGAAACAACCTACCGTCAGACATTGGAAGAACTGAAAGCCAGCCTTGACGAAGTCAACGATATGCTGAAAGAACAGCTGGTTGAAGCCGGTTTTACGCCGACGGCGGACTTTGATATTTCGAAGGATGAAGATTACGAACTGGCGCGCAGCAGCCTTGACCGCCTTAAAAATAAGCTGGTGGAAGAGGGCTTTTCAGGAATTTCCGGCGTCAATGTCAGTGACAACGAAGTGGTTGAAGAACGCCTGAACAAAATTAAACGTATTTTTACCGCTTTGCGCAAAGATAAGGATGAACTGCTGCCCCTTAACGAGAATTCGCCCTCCGACAGCGAACTTGACGAGCAGATTAAAACCGAAGAAGTCAACAAGAGCGTCGTCGGCGAATATGACAAGAAGGTTGAGGAAGAGTTCCAAAAGCAGTTGAATAATTTCAAACCGCCGTTCTGCGCGGCTTACTGATAGAAGAGAAATGAGCGAAAACGACAACATTTTAGAGGGAACCAGAGTACTTTCGATTACGGATGCAAACGGCCGGCACAAGGAGTTTATCAGCGAAGTCGAAAAAGAAGTTTCCGGTTTCAAACTCAAATATTATATGTGGCTTTCCCGGCTGTTTATCCTTTTTGCCGTGGTTTCGCTGATGATTTTCATGAGCTCTTCGCTGGCGCTGTTCAAACTGGCGCCGCAGGTTTCCGTCGAGCCTTTTCTGATAATCAGGCAGGATACTTCCGACGGTATTGTGCGCTATGAGCCGATTTCATACAAAATGGCTTCCAAAAACCAGTTGATGGAAACCTTTGTTCGCCAGTACGTCCTGTTGCGTAATACGATTATTGCCGACGAGAAGGAAATGCAGACCCGCTGGTTTCCGGGCGGTATGATGAATTTTTTGTCTTCTGACTATGTCTTCGGCCAGTTTTCCGCTTATCGCGACAGTGTCTGGAGCAAAATCATCGACGCCGAAATGGTTCGTGAGGTCGAAATTATTTCCATCGGCAAGCTCGGCGGCGAAAAAAGTCCGGTTTGGAAGGTGGACTTCAAAACCTACGACCTCTCGACCACCATGCGCAATCAGAATACCCGGGCTTTGATTCTGAGCACGCGCTATTGGACGGCTTCCGTCACGGCCTATTTCCTCCGCGGCCGCGAGTTTGTCGGCCTTCGTCTTATCAATCCGATTGGCTTTACCGTAACCCGCTATTCGCAGACCGAAGTCGAAATTTTCTGAAAACTTCTTTGCCTGTTGATAAGTTGGGGATTTTGGCCTTATGGGATTAGACTTTTAAAATAAAAAAGTTTAAGTTCATAATATCTATACTAGTATACTGTTATAAGGATATATCGCAATGTGCAAAAAATTTATTATGTTATTCGTGCTGCTTATGCTTACGGCCTGCGGTATTTTCGGCTCATATTATGAGGCCGAACCGGTCGGCGTCGGCAAAGGCGTGGACGAACTCAAGCTTTCTCCCTGCGCCTGTCTTCAGGTCGAACTTCCTCAAAACCTGCCGGATTGGTTTGTTGAAACAATTTAACCGGGACTGATGTAAAAAATGGCAAATCAGTTAGAAGGAAATAACACTCAGCAGAAGCTTATCGGCGGCGCCGCGCGGCAGCCGCAGCGGCAGGCGCGCAACGAAGACGTTTTCGTCGCCAATGTCGGCGAAAAACGCTATCTTTGGACGGCGCGCGCTTTCGCAATTATTACTGCAATCAGCCTCTGCTGCAACATTGTGCTGATTCTTGCCATTATGCAGGTTTTGCCGCTTTATCGCGTCGAACCTTTTTTGCTTACGTTTCAAAACAAGGAAGAGCAGGTTTACAATATTCAGCCGATTAAGGGGCGCATGGAGGATCAAAAGGCCATTACCGAGGTCTTTGTCCGCCAATATGTGCTGCTGCGCAGTTCTTTTGACCGTGATGTGCAGGAGATGGAGGCGCGCTGGATGCCCGGCGGTCCCGTGCAGGAGATGTCTTCTTCCGCTGTCTATACCGAATTTTTGGAAAAAACGGCCAAAAAAGCGCTGGATTTGATTCGCGTTCGGTCCTTGCAGCGCAATGTCCGTATTCTGACGGTTAACGAACTTGGCCGCGGTCTTTGGCAGGTCGAGTACGAAACGCAGGACATGTATCCGGATTCTCCCGCGCCGGAGGTCAACTACTGGACGGCTTCGCTGCGCATCGCTTACAACCGCAAGAGCGTCAAGTACGGCGAGCGTCTTAAAAATCCGGTCGGTTTTACGGTGGTCAGATATTCTCTGACATATAACAAGGTTAAGTAGGTTTATAAGGTATTCAGATAATGATTTTACGGTCGGCTAAGTTATTCCTTCTTTTAATGCTGGTAGTTCTCGGTGGCAATGCCGTTGCGCAGACGACCATGAACAGTCTTGACCAGAATGCGGATCAGAGCCAGGGACAATATATGCCGATGAATATGGGCTATGCCGGTTTCAACTCTCTGGGTATGATTCAAAGTGCCTGGCTGGATCCGATGCAGAACCTCGGCGAAGGGCAAAGCAAACCTGCTTACTCGAAATATTACTGGTCGCCGGATTTGGTGCTGCCCATCCGTCTCCGCGAAGGCATGATGACGCTTATTAATTTTCCGAACTGGGAATTAATTGAAGATATTTACATCGGTGACAATGCGACTTTCGACGGCCAGATTTCCGGTCCGAACACCTTACTGCTGTATCCCCGCAAGGGCGCCAATGTCGGCGTTGACACCAACGTCATCGTTTTTGGCCGTTCCGGCAACAAATATGTTTTTTATGTTAAAAGCGAAGGTGTTAATACCGAACGCCTGACCAACTCGATTATCGACATAGACGTCATTGACGGACCGTCCGGTTCCGGCGGAGCCGGCGCCTCCAGCGCGCGGATGTCGTCGATGGGCGGCGGGTTGGGTGTCAATGCCAGCCATTACAATCGCGGCGGCAGCTCCGGAATGTCGGTTGATTCGACTTTTACCAAACGTTTCCAGATGGCGGACTGGATTAAGAATATTCCGCTTGATCCAAGCAAATTCCGTTTTGACATTGAGGTTTATGTTCCCAACCCCGATGACGTTGTCATTGCGCCGGAACGCGTTTGGCGCGACGATATTTTCACTTACATTGATCTGGGCGAGAAGGCTTTGAATATGACGCAGCGCCCGATTGTGACCCTGATTGTCGAACGCATTGAAGTTCCAGTCGGTTTTCGCACCAAAGGACCGAACAACCGTCTGATAATCGTTGAGGGTATCGGCGATATGGTCATGCGCAACGGCAAACGGATTGTCTGCCTGAAAATGCGGCGTTCAGACGATGCCGGTCTGGAAGATGCCACTTATGCAACCGATTTTGAAGACAACCGCTGGGATGTTCCTCCCGCGCTGCCCGGCAACGGTAGCACCGGTGCGAATGGCGGAGCTGCGGGCGGCAGCGAATTTAACGGCGGCAACGGCGGCGTTCCCGGACAATATGATATTCAGGTCGGCCAGAGCCAGCTGATTGTTCCGGCCAACGGCCAGGGGCAGAATGTCAGCGTCGGCTATCAGGGCGGCGACGGTATTGACTATTCCAAAATGCAGCGCATCAGCAACAACAACCAATACGATGCCGGCGCGCGCAATATGGCGCAGCGCTATGGTTACGGCAGCGGTTTCAGCGGCGAAGGCTCCAATATTTCCATTGAGCTGGGCACTGATGCCGACGTTACCAACCTCGAGCGGCTTTGGGACAGCCTGGTCAACAAATATCCCGACGTTCTCGGCGTTTACCAGCCGTTCTTCTCGGTGGATACGCCGGCGGACGGCCAGGGCAAAGAGCTGTTTCATCTGCGCGTTGGCCCGGTCAAGTCGCTTGATGCCGGCGATTCCGCCTGTAGCCGCCTGGGACGCAACGGCGTATTTTGTAGTGTAGTCAGGACCCAATGAGCAAAGAAGTACTTACACATTCCGAAAGTTACGTCAAAAAAACCAACCGCATAATTCTTGCGGTTGGTATTACTTCTTTTATTATCTTTATTTTCGGCGTTGTGCTTCTGATTAAAAGCAATAAGGTTGTTGATGACTATGAAGAACCGGTTTTTACCGACAATGACGACGCGCTTAACATCGGCAATACCAGCCCTTTGACCGACAATCTTGAGTTCGGCATCGTTGATGACGGCGAAGTTCCGATTACCATGACACCGGATCCCGTTTCTATGGGACAGGTTGTGCTTGGTACTGAAGCCAAGAATGTTCTGACCATCGGCACCAACGGCAAAACAGCGATTAAAATTGATGACGTCGAACTGGCCGAGCCGCCGTTTGACGGTTTTACTTACGAGGATAACTGTACAGATGAGGAATTGCGCGGCGAACAGACCTGTAATATTACCATGAACTGGATTCCGGTCATTCACGGCAACGTGCAGAACAATTTTATCATTTCGTGGCACGAAGCCAATCTGACCCGCAGCAATGCCAAATCGGCCAAAGTTCCTGTCGAAGGCAGCGCCATTCGTAAGGAAGACTGCAATTTTTGCGAAACCGCGCTGCCGCAGGGAGCTGCATCAGCAACCGAACAGGCCAAAGCCGAGATTGCCGCCAAGCAGGTGCGCAACGCTGTCGGTCCCAACGGCGAGGTTATCGGTACCATTGATGAAGACGGTTATGTTCGCGACGCCGACGGCAACATTATCGGTCGGATGAATGCCAACGGTCTGGTTGTTGACGATAACGGCAATGTTATCGGCGTTGGCGACAACCGCAAACTTGTTTATGATGAATTCGGCAACGTTATCGGTCATGTCAATCCGGACGGTACCGTTGTTGACAAGGACGGCAATGTTATCGGCCGTACGCTGCCGGACGGCACCGTGGTTAACAATGACGGCGCGCCGATTGGCAAAGCCGTTGACGCCGGTTATGTGTATGATGAAAACGGTAACATTATCGGCCGCGTGCTGCCGGACGGTACCGTGGTCGATATGGACGGCAACGTTATCGGTCGTCTGAACGAAAAAGGCGAGGTTGTTGACGCCAACGGCAACGTCATCGGCTACGTGACTAAACCCGGACGTACCGCGATTGACGAAAACGGCAATGTTCTCGGCGTTGTTATGCCGAATGGCGCCGTCGTCGACGCTAACGGCAATGTTGTCGGTTATGTTGATGAGAACGGCAACGTCGTTACCGACGAAATTATCGGCAAGACCGGTCCCAAACGTCGTTTGGCCTATGACAAGGACGGCAACGTTATCGGGTATATTGACGAAAACGGCAATGTGGTTGATTTTAACGGCAACGTTATCGGCAAAATGCTTGAAGACGGAACCCTGGTTGACCTGAACGGTAATGTCATCGGCCGGGCCGGCGAATATGTTGACTTGGCGCTGGACAAAGACGGAAAGGTTATCGGTTACGTCGGCGCTGACGGCAAGGTTTATGATAAAAACGGCAATGTCATAGGCTATGTTGATGCCGACGGCAATATCGTCAGCAACGTCAAAAAGAAAATCGGTTCGCTGGTGCGTGTCGAACTGATTCCCGTTACGCCGCAGGGAACGGTGCTTGGCGTTATCAGCAATAACGGTACGGTTGAAAATGACAAGCGTCAGGTTATCGGCCGTATTCTTGCCAACGGTTTGGTTAAGGATCCGTCAGGAAATCAGGTCATCGCCAAACTGGTGCGCGGCGGGCTGGTGGTCGGTTATGGCTGCAAAAACGTCGGCTATCTTGATAAAAACGGCAAAATAACCAAAGGCAACAAAGAGCTTCCCTATAAGATTATGCCTGACGGCATTGTTATTGACAACGCCGGCTCTTATATCGGCGAAGTCGTTCAGCCCGGCAGTGCGTTTGACAATACCTGCACGCTTATCGGCGAGGTCGGGACCGACGGTGTTGTCCGTGATTCCGCCAACAATTACGTCGGCTGCGTCAATCCTGACGGTACGGTGCTGAACGAAACCGGCGAAATCGTTGGCGGCGTTTCCCGTTCCGGCATTGCCGTCACTTATGACGGCGAATATCTCGGCAAAGTCGGTGCTAACGGCATTGTCCAGTCGGCGGCGTTGCTGCCGGTCGGCTGCGTCGGAACTTACGGCGATGTTTTCAACAAGGACGGCGGTTACATGGGCAAGGTTTTGGAAAACCGCTATGCTTATGACCTTTCCGGCAATTTTCTTAATGTTGTCGGCGAAAACGGCAAAGTTTCGATACCCGGCGGCGGTGAAGCCAAACTTTATGCCAACAATCTGGTTGCCGATGATGCCAACCGGATTGTCGGTGTGGCGCTGGACGAAAAGTCGATCGTCGTCGATCCTTCCGGAAAGTTTATGGGCCGCGTTTTCCCCGACGGCAACGTTTATAATGACAAAGGCGTTGCGTTGGGCAAAATACATGGCCGGGGCACAGGCTTTTTCAACCGTATGCTCGGCAAACTTCTGCCGCGCGGCGAAGTTGTCGATTTCTATGGCAAAAAAGTCGGTAAGGTCAATTACGACGGCCGTGTTCTCAACCGTTTCGGCGAGCTTCAGGGACGGGTTGACGCCAAAGGCCTGTTTATTGACAACAACAACGAATATCGCGGCGCGGTTCTGCTGCATGGCGCTGCCATCGGTTATGACGGTTCGTATCTCGGCTATGCGACTTCCGACGGTACGGTAATCAACCTTGACGGCAAACACGAAGGCATAACCAGTTCTGACGGCAAAGTTTTAAACAAAGACGGCGAAGTCGTCGGCGAAGTCATTCCCGAAGACATCGTTATTGACATCTGGGGCAACTACAAAGGCCGGGTCAATTCGCTCGGCGACGTTCTGGACAATAAGAACGAAAACATTACCGCCGTTTTGCCGGGCGGTTCGACGGACAAAAACCTGAGCCTGGTCAAGCATGGTTCGGTTATTGATTTCGGCGGCAATGTCATCGGCGCGGTAATGCCGGACGGTACGGTCATTGATGTCAACAACGTTGTTTTCGGCCGTACGCTTTCCGATGGCAGCGTCATCAATCAGGCCGGCAGTCTGGTTGGCGAAATTGCCGAAGGCGACATCGTTATTGACAACGCCGACAAAGTGGCCGGTTATGTCGATTTGGCAGGCAACGTCGTCAGCCGTGACCGCACGGTCATCGGCCGCAGCCTGTCCGGCGGTCTGGCAATTGATGCCAATGACAATATTCTGGGCAGAATTTACAAAATCGGCGCGACAATTCTTGGAAATGATGGTAAATATATGGGTAGGCTGGCGCCGGACGGCAGCGTAATCAGCAAAGACGGCAAAAATATCGGTTATATCAAAAATAACGGTTCGTTTATAGATTTGGATAAAAAAGTTTCCGGCTATGCTTTGCAGGAAGTAGCCAAAAACCGGAGGAATTAGGGTGACTTTGAACGGCGGACGATTAGAACTTTTGAATAAAATCAGGTCGGGTGTGCGGACACTTGCCTTTTTCTCCGTGCTGTTTTTTGCTGCTCCGGCCGCGGCAATTGAAATTACGGCCATCGACTTCAACGGCGATCTTATAGGCAAGGTTATTCCCGACGGTAAGGTTGTCAGTCTCGACAATCAGCTTATCGGCAATGTTACCGCCGACAGCTTGATTGTTAATTTTGACGGCGAGCTTATCGGCGGCGTTATTCCGCAGGGCATTGCCATCGGCAACGACAACAAGCTTCTGGGCAAGGTTTCCAACGACGGTTCGGTGCGGCTGGCTTCCGGAAAGATTGTCGGCAAGGTTCTGCCGAATGGTCTGGTTGTCGACGATTATTTCAATGTTCTCGGTGCAGTTCTGTTTCCGGGGCTGATTTATTCCGACGATGGCAAAACCGTCGGCCGTCTGACCGGTGACGGTCTTTATACCAATCTTCAGGGACAGCAGATTGGTTTCGTTTCGCCGGACGGTTATGCCTACCGCAAGGTTGGCAACGATTATCTGCTGGACGGCCGCCTGATATCTTCCAAAATGGTCATTTCTTTGGACGGCGCTTTTATCGGAAGCGTTTCGCCGGGCGGCAACGTTACCGATTTTGAGGCGCAGACAATTGGTTTTGTTAAGGCCAACGGCTATGTTTATAATGAAAATAATCAGATTATCGGTCAAATAGTCAGGTCTGGTTTTGCCTTTGACAACAACGGTAAATACATCGGTTTTGTTACTTATAACGGCGAGGTTGTCAATAAGGACGATTTGGTCGGGCGAATGCGCGCGGACGGCCGTATTGCCGACGCCAAAGGCGAAATTATCGGTTTTGCCGTTGATTTGGCTGCAACGGCGACAGATTTGGAAGGCCGCTATCTCGGCCGGATCATGCCCGGCGGCAGTCTGGCTCAGGCGCGTGAAGTCGTCGGACAGGTCGGTCCGCGCGGCACGGTTATAAATAAGGACGGAAAGATTATCGGACGCTTGGTCAATGCCGGACCTGTGTTCAACTTCCGCGGCGCCCTGCGCGCCCATGCGCTGAAAAGCGGTGCGGTTATTTCGCTTGAAGGTACGCCGCTCGGCAATGTCCGCGCCAATCTGGCTTATGACAACAACGGTCTTGTTTTCGGCGCGACGCTTAATAACGAACTGGTCATTGCTCCCGGCGGCAAATCTCTGGGTATGAGCGGTATTAACGCCTCGGTCATGGATGGCAGCGAACGTAAATTCGTTTCGCCTTTCGGCTTTTTGTTTTCTTCCGACGGCGTCCTGAGCGGCTCGACCATGACGCTGGCGCCGGTGTATAACCTGACCGGCGCTGTTATTGCCTATATGATGCCGAACGGTTCAATGTACAACAAGGGGGTTGTTGCGCTGGGCAGGCTGACTGAAGCCGGCATCAACATTGACGAGCGCAACCGTATTCTGGGGCGGAATATTGCGGCCGACTATGCTTTTTCGGCGGCGGGAGAACTCTTGGGTATTTTATCCGAAACCAATATGGTCCTGGATAAGGGACTTAAACCGAAAGCCAAAATTCTGCCGGACAATTCGGTTGTCAAAGCCGGAAAGAATACCGAGGTCAACTTTAATCCTCAGGTTGGAACGGCGTCCGATCAGCATCTGGTTCTCGGCGTAACCGGCAGTTTGTTTGGCTATGCGGACATTGACGGTGCTGTCCGCAATCCGGCCGGGCGTGTCGCCGGAAAAGTAGTTGACGGCGGTTTGGTAATTGACAATTCTGGCCTGCCGGTTGGCGAAACCAGCGGTTATAAAGCCGTGGTCGACGGCGATTGTGCGCTTCTCGGTGTTGTTACGCCGCAGGGGGACATCCGCAATTATCGCGAAACGTTTATCGGCCGCATGCTCTGGAACGGGCAGGCGGTTTCGGAAACCGGCGCCGTCATCGGTTATCAGGTAATTCCCGGCAGTGTAATAGACTTCAACGGCAATATTCAGGGAACCATATCGCCTTCCGGACAGGTAACGGCTTATGGCGGCGAACTGCTCGGCTGCATTGACAAGCGGGGAAAACTGCGCAATGCCGACGGCGAAATCATCGGCGGACAGACAGAGTTTTATCCGGTTATGAATGTTAACGGCGTCTTTATCGGCCGCACGGTTCTTGACGGTACGGTCGTCAACGAAGCCAACGAGTTTATCGGCTATATGCAGCCTAATGACAATGTCAATTCCAAAACCGGCGTACCTGTCGGCCAGTTGTTCAAGTACCGCTTTGCTTTCGATAATGACAATAATTTTTTGGGGCGGGTCGGCTCCGACGCGCGCGTCTTTAATGCCAAAAACGAAGAGGTGGGAAAAGTCGAGTTTGGCGGTGCGGTCTTGAAAGACGGCAAAAATATCGGTTATGCCCTGTATGACATGTATGTTTACGACAATGACGCCAATGTCATCGGCTATATCACCCGTGACGGCAACGTCCTTACCGTCAACGGCCGAAAACTCGGCCGCATTGACAAGGGCTTTCTGATTAACGGCGAAAACAAGGTTGCCGGCCGCGGTAACCGCGATTTTTACATTCGCAACCAAAACAACGTCGTCCTCGGCGAACTGGAACTGAACGGCAGTCTGGTCGATTCTGCCAATCATGTCATCGGTTCGCTGAAAGACAATGGACGTATTCTGGACAGCAACGGCAACGTTCTGGCCATAGCCAAACCGTTGCAGTATTACAGCCTGCTTAAGGAATTGACCGAGGCCGAAGCGGCTCGTTTGGCCGCCGAAAAGGCCGAAGCCGAAAGATTGGCCGCCGAACAGGCTGCGGCTGCCGGCAATTATGTTATCGGCGATGACGGCTACCTTCGTGACGCCAATGGCAACATTATCGGCCGTATTCTTCCCGACGGTACCGTTGTCGATTTAAACGGTAATGTTATCGGACATATCAACGAAAACGGCGAGTTCGTCGGTTTGGACGGTAAAGTAAAGGGCAAAACCTCAAAAGACGGTTATGTCGTTGGGGATGACGGGTATTTGCGCGATGCGAACGGTAATATCATCGGTCGGGTGCTGCCGGACGGCACGGTTGTCGACCTGAACGGAAACGTTATTGGCCATATTAATGAAAATGGCGAATTTGTAGGTCTTGACGGTAAGGTTATGGGCAAGGTCAACGGTGGCGGAGCCGATTGGTACAGTAAACCGGTACAAATTGGTGCCATTCCCGAAATCGGCGTCGTCGGGGAAGAAGAAATGAAAAAATACCGCAAGTCGCTCGGTATTGCCCTGACGCCGGACGGCGAATATCTCGGCGATATCATGGACGACGGCAGCGTTGTTGATAAAAAGGGCAATGTTGTCGGTAAAAAAATGCCCGACGGCCTGATTATTGACGATGACGGCACGCTTATCGGCATTGAAGAAGTCAAAAAACCTGATTCTTCGGGAATGTTTGTTCCTGCCGGCACTTTCGGCCCCGGCGGCGCTTACGGAACCGGTATGGGCGCCGGCGGCAATCTTGGCCCCGGCGGCGGATTTGGTCCCGGCGAGCGTTATGACCCGCAGCGTGCGGCGGCCTTGGCTGCGGCGCAGAATCAGCGCCGGCAGGCTATGTCCGTCGGTAAAATCAGCTCGGGCATCAGACCGGAATCTTTTGACGGTTATCAGAAAAACTGGGATGAACAGGGTATTGCCAAGGCCGTTTCTTCATGGCGCGTCAACCTGAGCGAAATGATTTTTGCCGACAAACCGATTCCGGCAGTTATCGCCCGCTCCATCGACAGCAACAACCCGACCCCGGTAACCGCTTTTGTTGAACGCAACGTTTATGCCGAAGAAGGACGCAATGTGGTAATCCCGGCCGGCAGCCGTCTGATGGGTACGCTGGGCGGCCTGACTGCAGGCACGGAAACGACTTCCTCGTCGGCCAAGGTTCAGATTACCTGGGAACGTCTGATCCGTCCGGATGGTTCGCTGTTTGTCTTCCAGGGTATTACCGGCGACGCACAGGGCCGCGGCGGTGCACTCGGCTATCTTGACCAGCAGCTGTTTAAGAAATATACGCTGCCGATTATGACCACGGCTCTGACCAGCTATACGTCCTATATCATGGCGCCGAAAGATGACGATGACAACAGTTCCGATACGGAATCTCCGCGCCAGCAGGCGGCCAACGACGCGCGTCAGAACTTTTTGCAGGACATGAACCGTATTTTTGAACAGATTTTGGCTGACAAAACTAATATCAAACCGCTGACTTATGTTCCGGCCGGTACTAGAATTATCGTCTACCCGAACATAGATTTATGGTTGAGAACGCCGGAAAGAGACGAAGCCGAAGTCGCCAAGAACCTTTCCAAGCGTGATGTGCTTATCGATGATAACAAGCTTGAGCAGGATCGTACCGATACGCAGAACAGGCGTAAAATGGGCATGACCGACGCCGACCGTGCCGCCACTGCCGGTTCCGTTGTCTATGAGGCCGAAGGAACCGATGCTGAAGCTGTTGCCGCACCGCGCCTGATGGACGACAGCAAGGTCAAGAGCAAGAAACCCGCCGCGACGGCAGGCGCTCCGGCACTGATGCCGACAACGCCGGCCGGTGGTTCGACACCGCCTCCGCCGCCTTCGTTCAGCAGCGGTTCGTCGTCGTCCTCTTCATCTTCGTCGTCTTCCGCGGCAAAAACGGATAACAGCGTCCCTCAGTTGTTCTGATAGGAGAAAAATATGAGCTTTAAGGTTTTGGAATCAGTTTTGCGCCCGTTGTCCTACTGGTACAATCAGGACAACATTGAGGAAGTGGCGGTCAACCGTTCCGGCCAGATTTGGCTGCGTCTGCGCGGCAAACGCGCCTATCCCTGGGTAATGTATAAAGACGAGAAACTCAGCAAAGAATATCTGGTCGATTTGCTCTATATTGTCGCCAATACCTATGAGCTGCCTTTTGATCCGGTCGAGGGTTCGCCGGTCGTTTATGCCACCATTCCCGGCGAACACCGTTTTTCGGCTATTGCCGGACGTAACATCATGTATGATCAGGACGACCTTACCGGCGGCGTCGCGCTTACCATTCGTGTTCACAGCGACGACGTGGCTTTCGGTCTGTCGGATTATGGTCTGACTCAAGGGCAGGCACTGCACAAGATTAATCCGTTGAAAGACATCAAAGACCCGGAAGATCCCTATGAACGTCTGTTGCTAAGCATTAAGCGCGGCGACCATATTCTGGTTTCGGGTGCGACATCAACCGGTAAAACGACTTTTCTGAATAACCTGCTGAAGATTTTGGACATCAACAAGCGTATTGTGACCATTGAAGATACGCGCGAACTGTTGGTGCCGCATCCCAACCGCGTTCATTTGGTTTTGTCCCGTACCGAACAGACCAATGAAATGGACTATGCCAAAATCATCGACTTGGTCGTTCGTTTTACGCCTGACGCCATTATCGGCGGCGAAATTTCCACCAGTAACGCCGGCGCCATCTGGGAACTGATGGGGTCAGGCCACGACAACTGTCTGGCGACTATTCACGCTGAAAGTTCCGAAGCTGCTTACAAGGCTTTTACCGACCGTATTTTGCACACTTATCCGACCATCGACCGTAATAAGACGATTGAAGAAATGCACCATAAGCTGCGTGTCGTTCAAATTAACCGCGACGGCAACCTCCGCGCCATTACGGAGGTCACATAACGGGCTTATTTTTCTTCTTTGCCATTCTCTACAGTTATCCTCGGCCTCTTTCCTGTCATATTCGGGCTTGACCCGAATATCTCTTATAGATTCCCGTGTCAAGCACGGGAATGACGAATAAATAATTGTTATTGTCGGACTTGTTTTTCTTTTTGTCATGCTCGGGTTTAACCCGGGCATCCAAAAACACAAGGCACTTGCTCACGATATGTACATAGGAAGCAACGCGCTTCAACGAAGGTTCGTGCCGCCGCCATTGTTGCGGTCAAGCTGGCAACAGCTTGTCATTCCCGGACTTATTTTCCTTCTCCTCTATCGTTGCCGTGTTCGTTTCTTCTCCTCTGTCATTCCCGTGCTTGGCACGGGAATGACAGAGGAGATGCCCGGGTTAAACCCGAGCATGACGTTTTCCTCTATGTCATGTCCGGTTCAAGTCCGAACATGACAAAGAAAAATAAGGCCGGACATGACAAATAAACAAAGCCCCTCTTCCGAGGGGCTTTGTTTATTGCAAGGGCGGAATGTTAAGCTGAGCAATGCCGCCGGGACGGATTTTGACGTTTGAATAACGCATGTTTCCGGTTTCAATAACAAATCTCTGTCTCCCGGTAAGCTGCGACGCCAGATCATAAAAATCTCTGGCCGTAAGTTCCTGTCGCTGCGGATTCATTATATACAGCACGCAGCCCTGCGTTCTTTCGGCAACACCGCAGCGGGCGCGTCCTCTCGGAACTTCGGGATTGATTACGACGCCTTGCAGACCGTCGCGAACAACCGTTTCCTGCGCAAAGAAAAACTTGGCAATGGCAAAGCCGAGGATAAAAGCAAACAATGCGCCGAAAAACAAGGCTTTTTTGGTAAACATGTTGTCAACCATAAACTGTTCGGCCAGAGGCACTTTCGGCGGCGTGATGTCGCTTTCGTCAATAAACTGCGGTTGAAAATCGCTGGCGACTTCCTGCGTATTGTTCAATGCCGGCAGATTTTCGCCCCCATCCAGAATTGCGTCAAGGTCAAAATCGTCTGCCGGAGCCTGTGCCCGCTGTTGAGCCTGCGGCTGATAAACCGGTTCGGCTTTCGGCGGCATGGCGGCGGACACGCCTGTGGCGTTTGACGGGTTGACAATTCTTTTAATCGGGCGTTTGACTTTTTTCAATCGGGGCCGGTTCGGATCCGGCATGCTGCCGCCCGCAGGTCGATTGATGTTGTTAAAATCTTCTGCCATTCCTTAAATCCTCTAAATTAAGTTATCTAAAATCGGTTTGGTCGTTTTCAGCGTGCGGATAATCCGCGGAACCATAAAGACCACGGTTTCCGATTTGGGTGACTTTGCGCCAAACAGTTGGTTCGGAATGCCGATAATCAGGAAGTTTTCGCCCAGACGGCTGCGTACGTCAAAATGTGTAATCTGGCCGTTGGTCGCCTCCAGCGTAATGTCCGAGAAAATTCGGTTGCCTTTTTCCAAGGAAGCTTTTGCCAGAATGGACAAGTCGGCTTCAATCGAATCGCGGCGGCCGCATTTGCCGATGTCAAAGCGCGAAAACCACAGGTTTGGCACTACGAATTTTCCTTCCGCAACCGGCATAACCATTGCCTGTCTGCCTAAAAACTGGCGCAGCGTACTGATGTTCAGCTCATTGGTGGTTGTCAGAACCCGGCCGATAACGCCGGTTTTGGCCGTCGTAACCGTGCCGAAATAGAAGGCGTTAAGCAGCTCTTTCCATTCGACGTCTTTGCCCTTGTCATAGGGATAAATCCGGAAAACGCTCACGTCATAAGCCACCAGCGTCGGATTGCTTTCAAAATATTTAATCAGGTCCATGATTTTGTTTTTAAGTTCGAAATCAGCCTCAAACGTAACCGAATAGTCCGCCCAGTCGGTTGTCATATCCGTAATACCGGAACCGCGCAGAACATCAAGCAGTCCGAGCATTATCGGCCGCGACTTCGGAACATACAGCGTAAAGTTACCCTTGCGGCTGATGCGCATGGTCTTTTCTGATGCCTCGTAGGAATAGTAGATTTCGCCGGCATCGGCAATCATATTGATGACCTCTGAAAATTCGCCGCGCAGGTTTTCGGCCGAAATGCTGGCATAAGGAGCGTCCTTGGCAACCAGTTTGATGCCGGCTTCCTTAGTCAGCTTGTAAAGAGCTTTTTCTGCCGGCATTTTTTCAAACGAAAAACCGGTAACTTCAAAACGCGGCAAAGGGTCGTTAACGCCGTTTTTCTCCAGCCTGAAAGCCGACATGTTATAGGGCAGGGTCAGTATCATTTGCTGCGTGTCCCAGTTGACGCTGCAACGCAGGGGTGTTTCCAAATCCAGCTCGTTGGCGCCTTTGGGCGTGCGAATCATATTCGGATCCTGAGGATAAACCATATCGGCGTTCAACCGTTGGTCAAGCGGCGGCAGCGGCTGCGGCTTTTCGGTTCTGCAGGCGGACAATGCTGCAAGAACGGCCAGAATACCGAAGAATTTGAATACGCTGTGGGACAGAAAACTTCTCATTTCCGACTACTTGACCTCGTCTTTTGCCGGTATGGCCTGCTGTACGTCGGGGCTGACCGGTTTTTTTATTTTGATGATTTTTTTGACTTCGTGCGGTGCGGCGGCCTGAGGCTGCGGCCTGGCCTGCTGCATCTGCGGACTGGGTGCCGCCGGAACGGGCTGCGGAGCCGGTTGGGTACTCTGCTGCATTGTTTCTGTGGTGGCCATATTATTTTGTGCCATCAGTTTTTCCATCAGCTGGTCCATGTTCATCCCTGCGCCGACCGTCGGGTCGACCGTCTTGTCGATTTCGCCCAGAACCTCTTTCATCTTTTCAACTTCATGGGCGTCTTCCTTAATCATGTCCGGCGAAGAGTTGTTTTTCAGCTCCAGCTGATACTCGGCCAATGTTTTTTTGAAACTTTCCATGCCGCCGGCAATTTTTTTCTCCACATAAGGATAAAGTTCTTTGTGCTCCAGAATATAGTCGCCGGTTTCGCTGATTTCTTCCAGAACGTCAAGGATATAGCCGTAGTACTTATATTCTTCCATGGCAATGTTGCCCATACGGATACAACGCGCTGCAATCCTTGAAATTGTGCGGTCGTAATAATCCTTGAGCAGGATATAATTGTCCAGATACCAGAGGCTTTCCTTGCTGGCACCCGTCGGCGGTGTGTTCTGTTCCATATTTGGCTCCTCGTCTTCTACTCTAGTTTAGCCGCGTTTTTTTGTAAATTGTTTTCTATGAGCTTTACCCAACTATATCGTCTTTAGGAATATAGGGTTCTTTGTTCTCTTTTTCATCGCCGATTTCGGCGATTCCCAAATTAAGACCGTCAACCGGAAGCGGAGAGGCGTCGTCAGCATTTTTATAGACGTCGTCATGAAAAATAAGGTCGCCGCTGTAAAGAGGATTGGCCGTTTCTTCGTCATTCTCCGACGCATAGGGAACCACAGCGGCTTCTGTTGCCGTTTCCTTACTTTCCGGTGGTGTTTCGGTTTGGTCTTCGGGAACTTCCTCATATTCCCATTCCCAGTCGCCGTCTTCGCTTTCGTCCGGTGCGGCGGTCATCTCCGCGGCCGGAACTTCTTCCGCGGTGTTTTCCGGCAGCGTTTCGGTTTGGTCTTCGGGAACCTCCTCGTATTCCCATTCCCAGTCGCCGTCTTCGCTTTCGTCCGGCGCGGCGGTCATTTCCACGGTCGGAACTTCTTCCGCGGTGTTTTCCGGCAGCGTTTCGGTTTGATCTTCGGGAACTTCCTCGTATTCCCATTCCCAGTCGCCGTCTTCGCTTTTGTCCGGTGCTGCGGTCATTTCCGCAGCCGGAACTTCTTTCACGGTGTTTTCCTGTTCGTCTGTCAGAACAAAGCCTGCCGGCTGTTCTCCGGAATATTCAGCGATCAAATCGTCAAGGTTAAAGTCCTCATTTTGGTTTTCGGTCACGGCAATTGCCGGTTCTGCACTTTCCGCAGGCGCATTTTCCGTTTCCGCCGCTGTCGTTTCTTCAGCCGGAACTTCTTCCCATGTCCATTCAGCTTCCTCGGCGGCCGGCTCTGCGCTTTCCGCAGCCGCATTTCCTGTTTCCGCCGCTGTCGTTTCTTCGGCCGGAACTTCTTCCCAGATCCATTCAGCATCCTCGGCAACCGGCTCTGCGTTTTCCGCAGCCGCATTTTCCGTTTCCGCAGTTGTCGTTTCTTCGGCCGGAACCTCTTCCCATGTCCATTCTGCATCCTCGGCAACCGGCTCTGCGCTTTCCGCAGGCGATTCTGCCGGCGTTTCTGTATTGGGGAACTCTGTCGGCGTCTCGGAAAGCGGCATATCTGCGTCAATGTCAGGCAAACCGATGTTTTCGTTTTCCTCGTCTTTTTTGAATAATGAAGAAGCCAGCGACGACAGCCCGTCTTTTATCCCGTCTTTAAGTTTAGCTGCGGCCTGTACGCCATCGTCGAACAAAGAGAAGTCCAACCCGTTGGTTTCAGTACCAGAGTCTTTGTTTTTATTTTTTTTCTTCTTCTTTTTTTTCTTTTTTTTCGGAAGTTCTTCTTCATCTTCCGCGGCATTGTTCTCGTCCGAAAAAAGCTCGTTTAACTCGTCGTTTTCTGTACCCGGATTGACTTCGGGAATCTGAAAGTCTTCCTGTTCCGCCGGACTGACCGGAATTGGCCGCGGAGCTTTGTCCTTTTCCGGTTGGATATATACCGGTTGTACCGCAACTTTCGGAGCATTTTTTGTTTGCTGTTCAAAGAACTTTTGATTCTCTTTCTGCATCCGCTCCATGGCTTCGACAATTGTTTGCGTCGAAAGCTGCTGGCTTTCTTTCAGTGCCACTGAAATGATCGCCGAAAGCTCTTTGGTTTGGGTTTCGGACATTTCTCGAAACAGTTCGGACTGTGCTTTGACAATGCCTTTGACGATGTCCTCCATCGGCGGCATCGGTGTTGCATTAATCTGAATGTTGTTTGCATTGGTGTTGCTGCTGTTGCTGGCTGCCATGGTATTATGCTGCATAATCATCTGCGCCATACGATCCTGCGATTCCCTTATGGCGTCCAGAATTTCCCTGCTGCCGTCCGGTGAAGAGAACGAGGTTTCTTTGCCTGAGCCAAGCGATTTTACCGGCATGTTCTTTATGGCTGCCGCATTTTCCGCCAATGCCTGCGCCATTTTTTCCTGTGTCGCAATCAGAGCCGACGTCAGTTCGCTGTTGCTGCTCTTTTCAGCAAAGATTTTGGCCATTTTCTCCTGCGAGGCAATTACGGCGGCCGCCAGTTGTTTGTTTCCGGTCTGGCTTCGTTCTTCGCTGAATTTCAGTGCCTGAGAAAATGCTGCGGCAATCTCTTTGGCAAAAGATGCGTCGGCAACGATTTTTGCCGGTCCGGCATAAGTGGGTGCCGCAGGTTGCGGTGCAGCTGCTGCCGGTTGCGGCTGTGCCTGAGGAATGCTGTTTTGCAACTTGGCGTTTGCCTGAATTTGCGCTTCGGCGAGTGCAGTTGCCAAAATTTTGGCTCTGGATATTTCGTCATTAAGCTCGGGTGTGGCCGAGGCGGTTTGAAACTCACCCGAATGGTCGCGTGCAACGCCGGCGCTTTGCTCAAGTTCGTCGACATATTCCTGTAAAACCGAACCGCCCGGCAGAGAACCGAACATGCCCCTGATTTCCGGAGGCTGTTCCAAAATCATTTTGTTAAAAGCCTCTTTTCTTTCGGTGCTGAAAATATGCAACTGGCGGAAAATATTTAAAAAGCGCTGAGCTATGATGATGGGGTCTTCCCCGTCGCCATGATTTTTCTTATACAGCTTGCGGCTGTCCGCGCCTTTTGAATAAGTGTCAACCACCTGTTTTGTCCGACTCTTGCTAACTTTTATTTAAAATTCATCCATATTACCGATTTTAGGCTCTATGTCGTAAATTTCAGGTTAACAAAAGCGGCGGGAATAAAAAAAACTCCGCCGGTCAGGCGGAGTTTGAAACTAAAGCTCAATGGCGACAACTTTATGAATTTTGCTCAAATCGTCGTTGCCGATTTCTATTCTTTCGTCCGGGTTCCAGCGCAGACCGTAAAGCTGTCCGTTTTCGTCTTCGCGGATGCTCAGTATTTTAGCTTCTTTTTCATCGACGAAATACAGGGCGATGTCGCCGACGCTGACAACGTCCTGCGGGTCGACAAACAATATCGAACGGGTCGGTAACAGCGTTCCCAGACGCCTGGTGCAAAGATTGACGGCATAAGCATCTTTCTTGCTGAAAAGTTTAACCGGACGCTGAACTTTCTTGGTTTCTTCGTCAAAGTCGATAATCACGTTGCCGTCTTTGCCTGCCGTTCCGTAAACGGAAATCTTGATGTTGTCCTGACTGTTGTTGACGGCGTTGGTAAAGGCGGAAATGGCGCCGCGCGGGGTAGACAGCAATTTGTATTTGGCATCGTTGCGCTGAATAATTTCTTCAAGCATGCCTTTGTCTTCCAGACTCTTGATTTCTTCTTTCAGCTCCTCGGCAGTCATCTCCAGCGCTTTGGCAATGTTTTTAAATTCCTTGTCTGAAACTTCCCTCTGTCCCATTTCGATACGATGATAAACGGAAAGGGTCATATCGGCGCTCTCGGCAACCTCGATCAGGGTCAGGTTTTTTTCGTTTCTGATTTGGCGCAGACCGGCACCCAGCGTTTTCAGGCCGCTTTTCTCGTTAATCTTGTTTCTTCTTTCCTGTTCGCGGCGCCACGACTGGACGATTTCCTGCTGCGAATTTTGTTCGTTGACAAACAGTTCCTGCAGCGGGCAGTCCAGAAATTCGGCAACGCGCACCAGCTGTTCCTGATCGACGCGACGATAGCCTTTTTCGATTTTGGAGATGGCAGAAAGGCTGACTCCCAGATGATCCGCCAGTTCCTGCATGGAACGGCCGCGCAGTCTTCTAAACATTCTTATTTGGTTCGGGAAAATAATTTCTTCCATAGTATGTTTATCCTTTTGCTGTAAAGAACAAGATTTAATGTTAAGCAAATAATAAATACAAGCGGCTTATTAATCAAGAAAATAGTACAAAAAAAGACAATTTGTGTACAAATATGCACAAAAGAAACCCGGTTTTTCGGATTCCTTTTGTGTCGGATGTCAGCGTTTGTTTCCAGAAATTACTTGGAAAATTCTTTCATCGAATTCGGCTGTCCGTAAACGGCTATCTGCTCGGCCATCAGGTCGAGGTCGTCCTGCCCGAACATGATTTTGTCCTGCGGAATTGACGCGGACAGGCGGCCGTTGGAGTCCATCGGCTTGCTGTCATATTTTGTATAATAATCGGCAAACGCATATTTGTTTTTGACTGTCGCCGTGTCTATTTTTCCGTCCGTATAGGTATAAGTTGAGCGCTTGTTGATAATGCCGTCGGAACTGTATTTGATGGCAGAACCGCTTTTGCTGATTCTTTCAACCGATGTCATTATCCGGCCATTGCTGATATTCATGCTGAAATTGGTCGTCGTGCCGTCGGCGTTGGTCTGTTTAATTGTGAAAGAACCGTCGTCGCCCCTGACAATTTCGCGAGCCGCAAAGGAAGTGTCCATATCGGCCAGTTCCGAGTTGGGCATTCTTTCTTTCAGAGCCTGTTGCAAAATAGCCGTGTTGACCATGTCCTGTCCCAAAGTCGAGTTCTGTTGGAGGGTGTTGACGGCAACCATGTTCAGCGAACCGTCGCGATTGGTCATGTTGCGGCAGGCCGCGGAGTCGATTTTAATCGTTTGCTGCAGAAGCTTGCCGTCTTTGCCGTATTTGTTCTTAACCGTCATATATTTGTCGGTGGTTGTCGTCCGGTCATGGCTGAGACGGCCGAGCATTTTGATTCTGGAGCGCTGGTTGGTTACGGCAAGGTTGCCGGAAGCGTCGCGTGAAACCGTGCGGGTCGTTTTGCGGCCGTACCAGTTGCGCACGGTTGCCGTAACGCTGCCGTCTTCGTTGGTCTTGGCATCATCGCTGTTCATTGCCCGGTTGGCCATTCGGTTGACCTTTGCCGAATGCGCCATGTCGTGCAGGCCTTGTCCCATCTGTTTTCCGGCCCATTTGGTTCCGCCCCAGACCTTTTTGCCGGTACCGAGAGCCGCTTGTGTCGCCACATTGTTAACCATGCCGCCGAAAGGCGAACCGATTGGCTTAATGCTGAAACCGCCTTTGGAGAATGATTTGGCAAATTCTTTGGCCTGATCCAAAACGGCCCAGCCAAGCAGCATCCAGAAGACCATCTCAAGAGTGGTTACCGACCACCAGGCAACGCCTTTTAACGGATCAAGAATAATATTCCAACTGCTTCCCTGTGTGCCGGCATGTTTTAATTCCGGAGTCATTATTTTATTAATTGTCTGTTCCATGCCGGTTGTGATAATAAAAATGACAATTGACAGGAACAGGAATGTAAACATGGCTGTCATAAATGTTTCCCAGACTTTGGTAACGTATTTTTTCCGCGTAATCGGGAAAGCGTAGGCGGCAATGGCTACCGGAATCAGTGCCGATGCCACGCTCAGCTGTAAGATAGAATCAATCAACAGCCAGGGATAAATAACCATCAGCATAAAGGCAGAGAGCCACAGAATAATGCCGACCAGAAGATAACCGACATGCGGAAGAATCCATATGTGTATGCCTCCAATCGTATAGGACTGCTCAAAGATGGCAATACAAAATGAGGTTGAACCCAAAGTCATAATGTCAAGAAGTTTTCCCTGAATACTCTGAATGGTACAGAGAATGTTATTACCCATAGACGACGGGATACCGCCATCTTCCGTAACTTGCGTGAATCCGGTACATGTCTGCCCGTCTTGCCCTGACGTTACCAGCTGCGCCAGAGTCATGCCGGTATTGAAAACCGGAGTCACAATCAAATTGATAAATTCCTGAATGTCCGAACGCAGAATGACAACAACCACAAAGACGACAAATGCCTGATTAAAAATGGTCTTTATCAGTATGCGGGGTTCTTTGACATCAAAAGCCGAAACAAATTTCAAAATCGTCATAGCCAGCCACAAAGCCATTCCGATAACGACCAGATTAATCATTGCGTCGGATAAAGAAAGATAGGCTTTTTTTGCAAGATTACTGGCCGTATCAAACAAAACTCGGAACAAATCGCAGAAAATGCAGCTGCTGAAAGAATTGCGGTAAGAGTCAATATTACATTTTCCGGTTGATTGTCCAAGATTATAGGCATTCGATTCGACAACTGGTGTCGGAGCCAAAGAAACCGGTTCCCAAGTGTTTTTGGGCATATCCTGAACCCAGTTAAAAGTCAGATTAAAAGGGGTTTTGCACGCCTCGGAATTTGGATTTTGCTGGCATTCCAACGTGCACTGCATCGGATTAACTTTCGTATCACCACACAAAGCCTGAATTTCAGAACAAATCGGATTTATAACCGCGCCGCCGGTAACACCCCAACCAGTTCCTTCCCTCATTTCAAAATGCAAGTGAGCGCCGGTAGAAGCACCGGTATTTCCTACCTCGCCGATTGGCGTATCTTTTGTTACCTTGCTTCCGACGCTTCCAGATGAAAAATACATTTTTGATAAGTGAGCATATAATGTTGTATAATACTGCCCAGGTTTATCTTTTCTTTCATGTTTTATGACAATGTAATTACCATATCCACCTGGATTGACGCCAACATGGGCAATAGTACCGTCCGCGGCGGCACGAACCGTAGCTCCCATATCTGCAGCATAGTCTATACCGTTATGGTTTTGCGGCGTTCCCTTGACCGGATGCACGCCACGGTAATGAATATCATCAGATACTCTGTTTGCACCGTCTGTTGGTACCACGTTAATACAACCGCCTGCGGCCGCCTGATTTTTCAAACATTGTGCGGAAACACTCTGCGCTTTTTTCAAGTTTCGACCTGAACTGTCTCTTGATATTCTACATACGTCAGCGTCGGAAGCGACTGCAATATGAATTGAAGCAAAAAACGGAATCAATCCAACCGTTGCCCAAAAGGTGATTCTTTTCAAATATGTCAAAATACAGTTCATCATCTCGGTCACCTGTTACTTGCCGTTTTCCGGTTTGTTACCGTTGTCCGGTTTCTCGGGTTTGTTTTGTTCTTCAGGTTTAGGGCTTTCTCCTTCGGAAGAATTGTCTTTATTTTCCGGTTCGGGAGCCTTTTCATCGCCGAATTTCAGCTTATTGCCCATTTTTTCCATCTTTTCGCCGGCTTTTTCCATTTTCTCGCCGACCTTTTTCATAGCTTTGCCGCCTTTTTGCATGGCTTTGCCGGCCTTTTGGGTTACTTTGCCAGCCACTTCGGCACCTTTGCCCGCGCCATATGCCGCGGCGCCGGCAATCATCATCGGCACGCCGACAATGGCGCCCAAACCTGTTGCCGACAATCCCTTGCCTGCGGACATCAACCCTTTGCCGCCGGCTTGAGCCGCTTTTCCTCCCGCTTCCATGCCTTTGCCGGCAGCCTGAACGCCTTTTCCGGATTGTTCCATGGTTGCTCCGGCCGCTTTGGCGCCTTTTCCGGTGTTTTTAACGGCTGCTCCGCCGCCGCTTACCGGATTGCCGCCGCCTTTGTCGTCTTTTTCCTGATCGCCGTTGGCTTTGCCTTTGAAAAGGCCGCGGACAAATTTTCCGGCTTTGGCTGCTCCTTCCGTTACCTGTTTCTTTACGGCATCGGAGGCTTTGCCGCCGGCCCATTTTACCGGCCGCATAGCCTGCTGTTTGGCAAAGTCAGTCATTTGGGTCAATTGTTTGTGCATCGGATCGGCGCCGCCGAAAACGCCGTCTTTAAAGAATTTGTCAACATAATCTGTAATTGTAGATGATATAAGTTTCATTGAATAAAGAAATGCAAACAGAATAATCAGAAAATAAGGTCCGGTTAACTCAAATGTTTCGGAAACCCATTGAGCATTTCCGTTTTTGATATTGTCAAGCAATGTATCCACGTCACGCAAGGCGGTACTAATCATCGCCAGTGCATAGCTCGTTGTTAAACCGAGAAAGACGAAAGTTCCGGCTGCTTTAAGCATGATACCGATAACGGCAGTAACTTTACCTTTGGTAACATTGAAAGGCCACAATCCGATAACAACCGGCAAAGCCATTATTGAAAAACCCAGCTTGAACGAAATATCCAACAGATAATAGCCGATACCCAGCGTCAGCATAAAACCGACAAACCAAATTAAGGCGCCGCAGAACCATAACCACAAATTTACGATTCGAAAAGAAATAACTTTACCAATAATATCAAAGGTCCAAGCTCCGCCTTCCATGGAAAAACAGGTAATGGCATGCCCGATGACTAAATTTGTCGAGACGTTTTTATCTATCTTTTCGGCAAAAAGCATTACCTTATTTAAAACTTCTGCCGGTACAACTTCTGTTGATACGCCGTTTGTTGTGATTGTGGGCGCTTTAACCTGAGGTGTTTCAACCGTATATTCAAAATTTTCAGCCTCAGATTTGTAGCTTACGGCGCTTGTATAGGCTATACCCATATCCGCACCTGCCGTCAAAAGTGGATTGATTGTGTATTTAACCAGAACACCCAGACCGGAAGTAATCAGAATATATGCAACCATAACCTTAAACAAAAAGACGGTTAGGGTGTTCATCATGGCACCCGGTTCAATATTAGACAAGGATGAAACATTTTTCATCACAAAGAAAGCCATCCAGACCAAAGCGCCAAGCACCAGCAGTTTTACACCCGCTTCAGATGTAATGTCATAAGCTTTGCTGCAAGCATTCAGAAATGTTTCCAATAAAGTTTTTATAATTACGCAGGAGTAACATTTTGACTGGTATTGCTTGCGCATGCCGTCAATGTCACATTCTTTGGGTTCAGTTATTCTTTCAATAACATGTTTCTTTGCCAGGCCGTCTGATATGTAATCTTGTTTTCTGGACTCAGTTTCTTCTTTTGTAAATATTCCGTCTTTTTCGTCTCTTACAGCTCTGTTATATGCCCTATGATAAGCCGGATCACTGGTAAGTTTTGATGGATCAAAGGATTCCACGTTTCCTTCGCCGACGGCAATAGCTTGTCTCATAGACTGCTTATAAAGCTCATCAAAGGCTAAAGAGGTTTTCCTTCTGGCATTTTTATACTGGTCTTCGGTAATTTCTCCGTCGTCTTTCATGTCATCAAGTTTGTCAACAATACGTTCTTCCTGAACGGCTTCGGTACCATCAAATGAACCGAGTGTTGATGGATAACGCTGCAACAAATAAGCGATATCTTCAGATGTGACATTATCGTCTAATGTAATTTGAGTTAGATAATTTGTATCTTGTTTCACATACTTATAGGCGTTATCAACTGAAACGAACTCAACTGGTTCACCTTTTCTGTTTTTTGTATGCGTGACTTTTGCATCCTGATAGTAACTTGGTTCGGAAACGCCACTTCCATCAATATCACTGGTTTGTGCAGAATTGTTTTGATCTGCCGCAAAAGAGTAAGGCTGCATGATAGAAAAACAACAGAACTGAAGGACTAAAAAGCAGATAATTCTTCTTAGCAGATTTCGTTTTAATATGTCAGTCAGCCGTTTCATCTCTTTAATCCTTAATTTTTCAGGCTATTTCATACCGAGCACCTTTTTGCCCGCATTAATAACTCTCTTCGCGGCACCAAGAGTAATAAGGTTTAATGTCCACATTACAAAAGTTCCGACCCGTTTCTGGAATAAGGAGTCGGAGTTTCCGCCGACCAGACTGTCCGTAACCTGTTGTGCCAGATTTACGCTTGAAGATATCAAAAATCCGACCAGCATGATGCACATAAACGGAATGCTGAACTCGGAAAAAGACATCTCGTTTGCATTGTCATTGAAAATATCAGAATTGTCCGTAATAATTCGTTCCATTGCCAACAATGCCATAGACATCATTATGGCCATAAACATCATTAATGCGGCCGAGTTTATAATGGTCAGAAAACCGTTCTTTGCCCAGCTTGACGTCTGCTTAAAAGCGTAAGACATGACCAGAATCGGCAGTATGATTGCCATCATTGTAAAGCGGAAAATGCTGTCGACCAAATAAAAGATAAATCCGAGTTTAACAATGGTAAAACAAATCAGAATAAACAAACCGGTAATTAAAGACATAAATCCAGGGGCATCCATAACCTTAAAGGAAAGGAAAAATCCCAAAGTCAGACGTTCGTTTACGGTACAAATCATACAATTCATCATGGTTCTCGGGCCGTCAGGGAAAGACAGGCTTTCTATAGAAGCCTTGCCAATGGCCGGCGCAGAACACATTACCGGTTCGTTAAGCGTAAGCTTTTCTTGGAAAAAGTTTAGAACCGTACTGCCTGCCTTAAAGTTGCTGCCATCTCCCGCACTGTTCAGAATTGCCGCGCCAAGCTCCAAAAAGGCATAATAAATCGGGAAAACAACTGTATTCAGCAGCCACAAAATCTGCGTCGTTGAAGAGGCGATTAACCCGCAAATCAGGCAGACAAACAATTTTCGCACAATTTCATTCCATATCTCGGCCGGTGAATCCTCGGTAAACGAACCGACAAATTTTAACAGGCGAAAAATTGTCCAGAGCGCAAAAGCAATCATCATCAAAGGCAATGCGCCGTCGGTAATTTTGGCATACATGCCCATAGCGATTTTACCCATATTTTGATAAAGCAGGTCAATCATGCCGGTCTGCCAGCATTCCCGATGCGCATTGGAAGCATTTTTCATTGTTTCTTCGGAAACAGGATCTTCACCAACAGGAGCGGCCATGGCAGCTCGGCTCCTTCCTCCGATAGAATCATCTTGTTCGCAGGCCGTGAGCATAAATGCCGCAAAAAGAACAACCAGCATCACTCTTAAAATCTGTTTTATGTTCACGTCCTTAAACATCGTCTTAGTCCTAAAACTTATTTAAAGTTCCATTCGTTAATATTGGCGCTTTGTTCCGTACGGTAATTGTTGCCGTATTTCTGTTTCATAATGCTGTCAATTTCCTTATCCGATATGCTCTGTTCTCTTTCTTTCTGCATCTCGTCCATTTTTTTCAGGGTTTCCTGAACGATGGCATCATTTTCTTTTTCATTTTTTCTTTCTTCGGCAGCCTGAGCCGTAAATTCGTTAGCCTTTTGGTCGGAAGAACCTGCCTGCCGCATTACCGCGTCTTTTTCGGCACCGTCAGCCATACTCTGGGCTTTTTGCCGCAAAGCAGTTGCTTTGTCTTTTTCCTCTTTTGCCTGAGCTTCAAAGTTGCGGGCACGTTGAACCGCTGCGTCACGGTTAGCCGTCGCCTGTCCGCATCGCTCGGACACTTGTTTGTAAATTTCGGAGTTATTGGCAAGATCCAATCCCGCGGCCTGTTTGCGGTTGAACTGGTCAATCTGCCGCTCTCTTACTGCTTCCGGACTTGTCTGCGCAGTTCCTTCCACTCCGGCCTGATTCGGTTTGGCCGTATTAGCAGCCGTTACCGGTGTAGCCGGTGCCGTCGGCCGCGGTGCGGCATTTTCGACTCTTTCGGCCTGACGAAGCTGCTCAGCCGTTACCGGAGAAGCGCCTCCTGACGAAGGAGAGGGAGTCGGCGCCGGAGCGTCCGAACCGCGAAGCCGGGATACGGGAGCGCGGCTTTTGCTGGTTGCTCTGCCAAAAGTAAATAGGCTTTTTAATCCAGATGAAACGCCAGACACGACTTTGTCTCGAGCCTGCCGCAGCTTCGGCGTAACTCCGGTCGCATTGCCAACCAGTTTTGTCCCCTGCCATGCCATTTTGCCGGTTCCGAGCGTTGCCGCTTTGGCAACATTATAACCCATGCCGCCGATTTCCGGAGCAATCGAACTGCCGCCACCGCCGCCGGCCATGCTTCCGGCCAGTTCCGCAGCCTGACCGCATAATTTGAAACCGAAAATACAACTGGCAATCAGGATGAGGAAACCGGCAAAACCGATATCCAAAAGGTCACTCAGTACTTTTACCGAATTACCGTTCAATGCTTCTTCAATTGCATCCAAACCACCTTGTCCGCCGGTCAATGATATGCCCATTAACTGAATATTAATACTGACAACCAGTCCCATAAAGGCGTAGGTAAAGAATGTATTCATGAACATTGTGAACCCCTGATTCGTATATTTAGACGTAACCTTAAACGGCCAGCTGGCAATCAGGAACGGCATCAACGCGCCGACGATGCCCAGTCGTACGGTTGCGTCAACCAGATAAAAGGCAAAAGCCAGAGAAATCAACCAGGCAAAAACCCAAATGATAAGGCCTTGGAAAAGCATTGAAAAATCAGGGATGGGAACAGATAATACATTGCCGGAAGCTGCTTCATTTCGGGAAACGCACATCAAAGAAGAACCGATTGCCTGTGGGACGGATAGTTCAAATTGAATAGCTCTGATAAAACAGTCTAACTGTGTATAAAGATAATAAGGCAACAAACCGTTTGTCGGCATATTTTTCACGCCGCTCATAGAGTCGCAGCTTTTCAAATATACACTGTCACCGGAAGATAGCAGCGTCATGCCGAATTCCATGCCTGCTTTCAAAAGAGGCCCGAGGGCATATGTGTAAACAGCGTCTGCATTCCGCAGCATCAGATAAGCAAACAGGACTTTGAAAGCCTGCGTCAAAAGTTCGGTAATATATTTCGGCGCATCCATTTTGGTAAAAGACGAAACCTTGCCCAGCAGCGAAAATGCAACCCATAATGCAAAGCCTACCAACATGACATTTGCCAGCGACTGAGCCAAAACTCCGAATGAGCTTGTTGCCATGGTCTGTGCTGCAGAGAATATTTGCGCGAAAAGCGGACAGAAAATGCAGTTTTTACCTTCGGCTATTTTGGCTGGTAACGGCATACATCCTTTGGTAACACCAGAAACAGTTTCATAACTGCCGTCAGCATTGATCACATAGTAGACTGATGTTTCATTTTTTTCATCATAATAAACGAGTACATTTTCACTGTTCTCTTTGATACTCTTTAAGTCAGCCAATTCCGTTGCAGGCCCTTTCCAAGCGGCAAGGGCAATAAGATATTTTTCAGCGGCAGCAATTGCGGCGTTCCATTTTTGTGCTTGTTCTGTATCCCCTTCCATCATAGAGGCTTGAGCTTCTTCTCGGAAATGAGCAATATAGTATTCAAACGAGTTGTCGTGAACCGGAGATAATGATCTCCCTGCCTGCACAACCCAACTGTCAAACCAAAAGTCTTTGTAATTAAATAAACCTTGAGCTTTGTCTTTTATTTTTCTATACTCTTTATCAGCCTCATCCATTGTAGCCTTAAGCTGCGGTACTTTTTTTTCAAGTCTGGCTATTTTCTGATCAATGATAGCTTTGTCTTCGGTCGTAAGTGTTCTTCCCCCGAGAATGTCTTTTTGGGCATCAGCAGCACGTGCCGAACTGGAATACACGGCAAAAAAAGCGCCTAACAAAAAAATAAAACCATATTTCCAACTACATTTTGTCATCGTCGTCTTCCTTATGCCAAGGATTGCCAAGTACCTTAAAAGCAGCCAGCAAAACCGCAATTACCAAAACGAGCGAACCCCAGAAAGCGTATTTTGTGGTAAACCAGCCGAAAAAATCAATATAATAAGCAAGGGCAATTGCCAGAATTATTCCTATATTAATCAGTACGGCTCTCATCGGTTCCTCATTTTAAAGCTATTCCATGCTATTTAGATTGTAGCATATAAAAGTAAAATATTTTGTTACAGTTTTTTGATTTTTTTTTGATTTAGTTGAATTTCCCTTTGGTCAGAAATTTTACGCAGGCTTTAACGACTTTGTCGTTGTTAAAGACGTTGTAGTTGACGTTGCTGACATGAATAACCTCCTTTGCACCCTCCAAATCGGATTCGCCCGGCGTCGGTAAAGACTTTTTTAGCGATTCCGAAAGCATGTTGGTCAGATTCTTGCCCGGAAAATCCGTTGCAATGATGCCAAACTCGGTTCCTTTAGGAAAGTTCGGAATGAAAATCATGTTGTTCGGCGAAACTTCTTTCAAAATCGGGCCTAACAGCCATCTGAAAAAACTGTATTTTTCAAGTTTGGCAAAGAGTCTGCTACCCTGATTCGGCGGACAAACCTGCACAATGCGCCGGATTTTGAGCTTTTTCTGCCAAGGCGATTCGAGAGCCATCAGTTTACGCAGTACAATTCCGCCGACGCCTTTGGTTACAAAGGAGACTTCCTGCACGTCTTCAAGATGGTTCAGCAGAAATTCCAACTGCCGGACGTGTGAGTCGATTCGTTTGCGTGTCGACGGATAGTTTATTGCAGCCGCCATCATACCTTCTTTTAATACGGCACGCCATAAGGGTTTGAAAATGTTTTTGCTGTCGCCCAGACCGTGCAGCATGATTACCATATGTCCGCGCTGTCGCGATATTTCATAGATTTCAATATAGTCAAGAAAAGCCCGGCGGCAGTTTTCGAAACCGCCGCTGTGACGCTGAATGTCCCACGGATCAAGAAGCCTGTATTCTTTGGTGCGGTAATTTCGCTGGATTCGCCATTTCTGATAAAAGAAAACGTCTTCCCAAAGCTGGCTGCCGCCCATCGTGAAAAATTCAAACCGCATTTGATGCTCCCTTTATTAATAACTTGAAGCATTCGGATTCGGAATTGCCGTAATCGTTACTTTGGCCTTGTCCGAACCGTCGGAAAGAATCAGAATCTGCACGGCGCGATTCTCCCGCACGTAAGTCATATGGCTGATGTCCGCCCGAACCGTTGCAATTTCTTTCCATTTCAGTTTGGGCATCTCCGACATATAGAAGTCAAAAACGCTGCTTGCGTTATACGGAGTCGTAAATACCAGGCTGCCGATCCAGTTGTCGCCGGTGCCCAAAGCTTTTGTTTCTTCCAAGTCTATATAGGACTGGTCAGGAAAAGGAACGTCCGGAAAATGGGCAAAAGCCGGCGGAATCGCCGAACCGTCAACCCCGGTCAAAACCGGCTTCTCCGAAGCGCAGGCCGAAAGTATTAAGACTAAAGCTATAACTAAAATGTTGTTTTTTAACATAATTGCTACCTTGTATCAAAATTACAGTTCGTGTATTGTAAATATTGTACCGCACATAAGGTTAAAAAAAAGGAAATAACGGGGCGTATTTCCACATGCGAAAATTCCACATAAATTTCTTCATACAATCAATGAGTTAGAAAAAATGTGAAAAAAAATCAAATTTTTTTAATTTTTTGTGTTGACATATGACGGTGACTGTCATATAAACCTGCTCACCGGCTGCGAGTTAGCCAAGTGCAAAATCGCCCGGTGGTTATAAAACAGAGTAGATATGAGAGAAGAGGATACGCAGACGGCGGGTATTTGGCAACGAATATGTAAAGTCTAGTGTATCTGAAAAAAAAGGAACCAAGAAAATTCTTTTATGAGTAAGTAATTAGACGGGATTGAAGAATCATTTTAAGATGAGAGTTTGATCCTGGCTCAGAACGAACGCTGGCGGCAGGCTTAACACATGCAAGTTGAACGGGATTGTTAAGTAGCTTGCTATTTAACAAGAGAGTAGCGCACTGGTGAGTAACACGTGGGAACGTACCTTTTGGTGGGGGACAACATCTGGAAACGGATGCTAATACCGCATAAGACCTGAGGGTGAAAGATTTATCGCCGAAAGAACGGCCCGCGGAAGATTAGGCAGTTGGTGGGGTAAAGGCCTACCAAACCTACGATCTATAGCTGGTCTGAGAGGACGATCAGCCACACTGGAACTGAGACACGGTCCAGACTCCTACGGGAGGCAGCAGTGAGGAATATTGGGCAATGGAGGCAACTCTGACCCAGCCATGCCGCGTGAGTGAAGAAGGTTTTCGGATTGTAAAGCTCTTTCGGATGTGACGATGATGACGGTAGCATCTAAAGAAGCCCCGGCTAACTTCGTGCCAGCAGCCGCGGTAATACGAAGGGGGCGAGCGTTGTTCGGAATTACTGGGCGTAAAGGGTGTGTAGGCGGTTATGTAAGATAGCGGTGAAATCCCGGGGCTTAACCTCGGAATAGCCGTTATAACTATGTAGCTAGAGTTATGGAGAGGATAGCGGAATACCCAGTGTAGAGGTGAAATTCGTAGATATTGGGTAGAACACCGGTGGCGAAGGCGGCTATCTGGCCATATACTGACGCTGAGGCACGAAAGCATGGGGATCAAACAGGATTAGATACCCTGGTAGTCCATGCTGTAAACGATGAATGCTGGTTGTCGGCTTTAGGGTCGGTGACGAAGTTAACGCGATAAGCATTCCGCCTGGGGAGTACGGTCGCAAGATTAAAACTCAAAGGAATTGACGGGGACCCGCACAAGCGGTGGAGCATGTGGTTTAATTCGATGCAACGCGAAGAACCTTACCAACTCTTGACATCCTTATCGGGGGGCACAGAGATGAGCCCTTTCAGTTAGGCTGGATAAGTGACAGATGCTGCATGGCTGTCGTCAGCTCGTGTCGTGAGATGTTGGGTTAAGTCCCGCAACGAG
>ENA-OZAU01000246-OZAU01000246.1-human-gut-metagenome-genome-assembly--contig:-NODE-246-length-31787-cov-7.517900_pt1 | contig 31787 bp, 39 predicted proteins | sample MGYA00243303_ERZ653503 | MGnify/ENA primary metagenome ERZ653503 (study PRJEB26926, sample SAMN06165049) | human gut metagenome | biome: ENVO:00009003; feature: ENVO:2100002; material: ENVO:00002003...
TGCCTGTCTCGTGGGCTCGGAGATGTGTATAAGAGACAGGCTCCATCGCCTGCAGCAGCTCCCGTTCGAGAATCTTTGACAGCGGGCCAGACCGCTCGGCCTGCCGCAGCGCGGTCATAGCCTCCGCGTACCGGCCGGAGGCCGACGCGAGGCGTGCCTGCAAAACGCGGTATTCCGCCCGGCTTTCCTCCGGCGGCGTGGGGACTGCGCGAAGCTCCGCCTCTGCGGCTGCCGTCTTCCCGCGTTCAAGCTGATAGCGGGCCATGGCCAGATGGTACCGGGCGCGGACGGGCTGCGCGGCATAGGCCTGCCGGTAGTCCGCAAAAGCGGTCTCCTCCTGTCCCGGCCCCGCGCTTTGTGCACACCGGGCCAGAATGTCCCACAGGTGCAGCATAAGCGCTGCACTTGCATAGAGGCTGCCGTTGTTCCATGCAAGCCCCCGCTGGGCCAGATGGCGCGCCGTGTCGAACCGCTCGGACTCCAGCGCCCGCTGCGCGCACTGCGCCGCGGCCATGGCCAGCGCCAGCGCCTGCTCGTCGTCCGGCGCGTGCTCCGGCGCAAGCTCAAGACAGGCGGCATACTCGCCGCTTTTCAGAAGTTCCCGCAGCCGCTGCGTGCGCCCGGCCTCCGCCTCCTCCTGCTCGTCCGCCAGCAGCCACGAGAGCCGGACGTTCAGCACCGACGCCAGATATTCCAGCGTCCCGACCGACGGCGAAGCCAGATCATTTTCGATCTGCGAGAGCATATTGCGCGTGATGCGGTCCCCCACGACCTGCGACTGCGTCATGCCGCGTGCAAGCCGCGTCTGCTTGAGCTTCTGTCCGAGCGTCATAGCACTGCCTCCTGCGTAAATGTCATTTACTCTGCATACATTCTATCATATTGCGCATCTGCCCGCAAGCGGCATCGCATAAACGATTGATTTTCCGCGCCCGCATGGTAAAATAGAGGCATCTGAACGAAAAGGATGGGCTTTGCCATGCAGCGACTTCTGATCCGCAATATCAAAACCCTCGTCTCCTGCGACGCGCAGGATACCGTATATGAAAATGTCGACCTCTACGCTGAGAACGGCATCATCCGCGCCATCGGCCCGAAGCTTGACCGGCAGGCCGACGAGGTGCTGGACGCCAGCCATATGCTGTGCTATCCGGGCCTTGTCAACACGCACCATCATCTGTACCAGCAGTTTTCCCGCAATCTGCCGCAGGTGCAGAACATGGAGCTGTTCGACTGGCTGAAAACGCTCTATGAGATCTGGAAAAATCTCGACGCGGAGGTCATCCGCCTGTCGAGCCTGACGGGCATGGGCGAACTCATGAAGCACGGCTGCACGACCTGCTTTGACCACCACTATGTCTTCCCGGTCGGCGCGGGCGATCTGATCGGGACGCAGTTCGAGGCCGCGTCGGAGCTTGGTATGCGGATGCACTGCTCACGCGGCTCCATGGATCTGTCCGTCAAGGACGGCGGCCTGCCGCCCGACTCCGTTGTGCAGATGGTCGACGAGATCATGGCCGACTCCGCCCGCCTCATTGAAACATACCATGACGCGTCGTTCGGCTCCATGCGGCAGGTCGCGCTTGCGCCGTGTTCGCCGTTCTCCGTCTCGGCGGAGCTTCTGCGGCAGAGCGCCATCCTCGCGCGGCAGTACCATGTCCGCCTGCACACGCATCTGTGTGAGACAAAGGACGAGGAAGCCTATATGCTCGAACGCGAGGGGATGCGCCCGCTGGCGTTCATGCAGACGCTCGGCTGGGTCGGCCCGGATGTGTGGTACGCGCACGGCATTCATTTTCATGACGAGGAGCTGAAGCTTCTGGCCGAAACCGGCACCGGCGTGTGCCACTGCCCGGCAAGCAACATGAAGCTCTCCTCCGGCATCGCGCGCATCCCGGATATGCTGAAGCTTGGCGTGCCGGTCGGCCTCGGCGTCGACGGCTCCGCGTCCAACGACGGCTCGAGCCTTATGGAGGAGCTGCGCACGGCGTTTTTGCTGCACCGGCTCAATTCCAGCCGCGAAGCGCCCTCGGGCTACGATGTTCTGAAGATCGCCACGCGCGGCAGTGCGCGGCTGCTCGGCCGCAGTGACATCGGCAGTCTTGCCGCCGGCAAGTGCTGCGACCTGTTTTTGATCGACAGCCGCCGGATGGAGCTCGTCGGGGCCTGCTATGACCCGAAATCCGTCCTTGCCACCGTCGGTGTGCGCGGCCCGGTCGATTACACGGTCGTAAACGGCAAAATCACCGTCCGCGAGGGCCGTCTTGCCAGCGTCGACGAGGAAAAACTCGCCCGCGACGCGCAGGCAAAATGCACGGAGTATCTGGAAAAATAGAAGGAAAGCGGTATATCCTCCCTGCCGTGTGCAAATGCTACGGCAGGGAGGCGTTTTTTATGCTGATTTCACTCATTCGCGCCGTGGTCTTATATCTGGCGCTGATCCTCGTCGTCCGGCTCATGGGCAAGCGGCAGCTGGGCGAGATGGAGCCGATGGAGTTCGTTGTGACGATGCTGATCGCGAATCTGGCCGCAGTGCCGATGCGGAGACGGGCACGCCGCTGCTGGCGGGACTGCTGCCGATTTTGGTCGTGTTGAGCGTGGAGCTGGTTCTGTCCGTGCTGACGTACCGGAGCGTGGGCATGCGGCGGTTCCTGTGCGGCAAACCAGTTATTTTGATCGAAAACGGGCGGCTTTTGCAGCAGAATCTTAAAAAGACGCGCGTGAACACCGACGAGCTGGCAGAATATCTGCGCATTCAGGGCGTGACGGACCTTTCGCAGGTGCAGTACGCCATTCTGGAGACGAGCGGCGCAATTTCGACGTTCCTGTATCCGAAATACGAACCAGCGCCCGCAAAGGACGCCGGCGTGCAGGTAAGCGGGCGGAAGCTGCCCATTACCGTCATTGCCTCCGGGCGGCTCATGCGGCAGAATCTGCCGCTTCTGGGCCGGGACGAAGCGTGGGTACAGGAGATCTTGAAAAATTACAACTGCCGCGTGCAGGACGTGTATCTGCTCACGAGCGAACCGGACGGCAAGCTGTATTTTGCCGCCATGCGGGAGGATGAGGCATGAAGCATATTCTGATCGCGTGTCTCGTGTTTGCGCTGTGTCTGGCCGTGGGGCTGTTTTCGCTTTTTTATGTGCGTGCGTCCGGCGAGGAAACGGTCACGCTTCTGGAGCGCTCCATCCGGCAGGCGGAGGAAGAACAATATACCGCGGCAGCGGAGTCTCTGCGGCAGGCAAAGCAGCTCTGGGAGGGCCGCGAGACAGTCCTCGGCATTTTCCTGCACCACGAGGAGGTCGACGAGATCCTGGCCCTGTTCGCGCAGCTCGAGGCGTTTATCAAGCTGGAAGATCTGGACGATTACCTCGCCGCCTGCGGCGAACTCACCGCCCGCCTCGAGCACGTCCGCCGCATGGAGCTGCCGACGGTGGAGAATGTGATGTAGGCACGCTCCCGCGCCGGTACTTTCCTGAAAAAAAACGCCCCGCTGTTCAGCGGGGCGAAGCGTTTTATCGCTCTTCGAGAATTTTGTTCAGCTCGCGCATGAAGCTGTCGATGTCCTTGAATTGGCGATAGACCGACGCAAAGCGGACATAGGCGACCTCGTCGAGCGGCTTGAGGCGTTCCATGACCAGTTCTCCGATCTTTTCGGTGGAAATTTCCCGGTCAAGCGAGTTCTGGATGGCCTGCTCGATCTCATCGGTGGCCTTTTCCAGCTCAGCCAGCGGCACGGGGCGCTTTTCGCACGCGCGGAGCATACCATTTAAAATCTTGTTGCGGTCGAACTGCTGCCGGCTGCTGTCGCGCTTGATGACGACGATGGGCAGGCTTTCGACCGTCTCATAGGTGGTAAACCGCTTCTGGCATTGCAGGCATTCGCGGCGGCGGCGAATGCTCACCCCGTCGTCCGAGTGACGGGAATCGACGACCTTACTCTCCTGATAGCCGCAGTACGGGCACTTCATGGCGAAAACTCCTCTCTTCATCCGGCGGACGCGCATCTTGCGCTTCTGCCCATTTTCTGTTATGATTGTAGCAAAAAAGAGAGGCCTTGTCTACTTCTTTCTACAGCCAGTCCTGGATCACATCATTCAGCGAATCCGGCGTGACGGCGAAGTAGGCCAGCTGGTCGATGAGCGTGAAGATGCTGGTCCCGCGCATGGTGATGCGCGGGATGCCGGCGTAGCACTGCGCCTCGCCGGTCTGCGCGAGGATCTCCACGCCATAGCACTCGGCGCAGCCGCCAAGCACGCTGTCATTGAGCAGATAATATTCCAGATGCAGCGGCGTGCCCTCCTGTGTCTTGACGTCCTTTGTGTGAATCAGACTCTTATTTCTCATGGTGTTCTCCCTCCCGGGAATATTGAACCATAACTTCTGCGATTCGAAAACCAAAAAATTTCGCATGATTCGACAAAAGCATTGTGATTTTTGATGATCTTTACAGAAAGATCATCCGCGTTTTGGGGAACCTGTGCAGGCCGGGACAGATTTTTGTCGAAAACTTTCGGGTATAGGAGGCGGCGGATGAAACTGAAAAAACAGCTCGAACAGCTGCTTGCGCGCGTCGCGGCCATGCAGATCCCGATTTACGCAGGCAACGCCTCGTTTTTCCTGCTGCTGTCGGTGTTTCCGATCGTGAGCCTGCTTTTGTCGCTGCTCCCGTATACACCACTGACGATCGAGCATTTGCTCGGCCTCTGCGCGCAGCTTGCGCCAGAGTGGCTGCTGCGGCTGCTGGAATATTTCATCCGGACGCTCTACGGCTCAAGCTCGGCGGCGATCATCTCGGCCAGCGCCGTGCTGACGCTCTGGTCGGCCTCAAAGGGGATGCTGAGTCTTCTTTACGGGCTCGACGCCGTGCTGGAGGTGAGCGAGACGCGCACGTATCTGAAACGGCGGCTGCTGTGCGTTTTATATACGGTCGGGATGCTGCTGGCGCTTTTGCTGACGCTGGGGCTTTATGTCGGCGGACAGGCGCTGCTGGCGTTTCTGCTGGCACGGGGCTTTTCCTTTGCCGCCGTGCTTGAGCCGATCCTGCGGAATTTGCATCTGTATTCATTCGTGCTGCTGACGGCGCTGTTTACGGGCGTGTTTCTGGCTCTGCCGGACAAGCGGCAGCGGTTCGTTCACGTTCTGCCCGGCGCGGCGGGCGCCGCCTGCGCGTGGGTGATCTATTCGGAGATCTATTCGTGGTACGTCAACCACATCGCCAAAGCCTCAGCGCTCTATGGGAGCCTGTCCGTGCTGCTTCTGATGCTTTTGTGGCTGTACGCGTGTATTTCCATTCTGTTTTACGGCGCGCTGCTCAATCACGCGCTGTTCGACTGGAAGGAAGAGAAGGAGAAGCCGGAATGTTCGGATACGTGATCGCCGACCTTGCGCGGCTGGATACGGCGCAGCAGGCGCGCTACAAGAGCTTCTACTGTGGGCTGTGCCGCGCGCTGTACCGCGGCTACGGGCCGGCTCCGGCGCTGGCGTTAACCTATGATATGGCGTTTCTGACGCTGTTTCTGTCCGCGCTCTACGAACCGGCGGAGCAGTCTGGCGCGTCGCGCTGCCTGCGCCATCCGGCGCAGGCGCAGAGCTGGACGCAGACGGCATTCACCGGCTACGCGGCGGCAATGAACTGCCTGCTGGCCTATGAGAACCGCCGGGACGACTGGCACGACGATCAAAAGCTTTCCGCGGCAGCCGCCGCAGGGCTTCTCGGCCCCGGCGCGAAGCGGGCCGCCGCGCAGTATCCGGAAAAGGCCGCCGCCATCCGTGCCGCGCTTCAGACCATCACGCAGGCAGAGGAAGACCGCACGGCTTATTCCGAAGCACCCGCCAACGCGTTTGGAGAACTGATGGCGGAGCTGTTTACAGTGAAAGCAGATCGCTGGACGCCGGTTCTGCGGCAGTTTGGCCGGAGTCTCGGCAAGCTGATCTATTTTATGGACGCGGCCTGCGATCTGGAAGAGGATCGGAAAAAGGGCCAGTATAACCCGCTGGCGCTGCTGGGCGTACAGAGCGGCGCGGACTTCCGCCCGCAGCTGACGCTTCTGGCGGGCGACGCGGCGGAGGCGTTTGAGCGCCTGCCCATCGTGCAGGATGCAGCGATATTACAGAACATTCTATATTCCGGCGTCTGGACGCGCTTTGAGGCGGCGTTCCGGACGAAGCAGGAGGAACCAACATGATCGACGATCCCTACAGCGTGCTCGGCCTGACGCCGGACGCGAGCGACGAGGAGGTCAAGCGCGCCTACCGCGCGCTGGCGAAGAAATACCACCCGGACATGAATCCGGGCGACCAGCACGCGGCGGAGATGATGAACCGCATTAACGCCGCCTATGACCAGATCAAAAACCCGCAGCCGCGCATAAATACGCAGCAGCGAAGCTATCAGGCAGACCCCTTTGCGGGCTGGTACCGGCAGAGCTATCAGGGCGCGTGGTCGGAGGCCGACCCGATGGAGTCCGCGCGGCGGTACATCTTTGTGCAGGAATACGAGCGGGCGCTGCGGACGCTGAACGCCGTGCCCGAATCGCAGCGCACGGCGCAGTGGTATTATCTCGCCGCCGTCGCGAATACGAACCTCGGCAACCGCGTGCTCGGCTATGAGCAGATCACCAGAGCCTGCGCCATGGACCCGGCGAACGCGGAATACGCCGCCGCCCGCGACCAGATCGGCCGAAGCGGCACGGTCTACCACAGCCGTCAGTCCGGCTTCGGCTTCGACAACATCGACCTGAGCCGCGCCTGCTGCGGCATCTGCGCCGCAATGTCCTGCCTCTCCGGCCGCTGCCCGACCATCCTGTGGTGCTGAGAGAAAGGCTGTTCTTTTGTGGCGGGGTGTGCTATAATAAATTAAATGCCCATCAATGCAAGAACACTTTTCGGTTTTCTTGGCTCTTTCCCGCGAAATTTGAAGCAGCTCAATACTTCCGACGCTGTTCTTAAAGCCGTTGTAGGGGTTGATGCCGGTCACAGCCGTTCGCGGCGAAGGAGCGCTACGGATGTGGGTCTGCCGCTTGCCGGTACACATCGGCCCGGCAGGATGCACCGGTTTTACTGAAATCCTCGGCGAATTCGTAACTTCTCATTGGGCCGACAGAGTCGTCGGCCCCTACGGCGGGGCTTTCATCTCCAGGTATCTCTGTAGCGGGCCGACAGAGTCGTCCGCCCCTACATCCGGCGTGAGAGCCTTGGTGGCACGCTATGCGTATTCCTCCAGCAGCCGGTCGAGATCGGCGACGGTTTTGCAGTAGAAATCGCAGTTTTTCCGCATGAACTGCTCGATTTCCGGGATATCATTCGCCCAGCCTGCGGCGGCGAAGGGAACGCCTGCGGCGCGCGCCATGTCGTAGCCGGGCTTCAGATCGTCGACGACAAGAAGCTCCTGCGGCTCAAGGCCGAAGCGCTCCATGATCTGCTCCAGCGGCCAGGTGTTCGGCTTGCGCTGCTCGGGCGGCTGCTCCCAGCCGAAGATGATATCCGGCTCGGGAAGATCGTTTTCCCGGTAATCGCGCTCGATGCTCTCGCGCATGGAGTGCGAGACGACGGCGATATACCCGCCCGCGTCCTTGTGCCGCCGCAGAATTTCGCAGATGCCGGGATAGGCGCTCGGCACGCGCGTGCGCACCCAGTCCTGCCAGAAGCGGAACTCGCCTTCAAGCTCCTGCTCCGAAAAGCCGAGCTCACCGGTGAACAGCGCCATGATGCCGGGGTCAAAATTTTTGCGGAAATAGTCCTCCAGCGTATACGACGCCTCCGGGCGCACGAGCTTTAAATAGGCGAGGAACGACGGAAAGTGAATGGTGGCGGTGCTGTTGACCGTGGTGTCGTCGTGATCCATGACCAGACATCTGAAGCGCAAGAAAGATCCCTCCTGTCAGTCTTTTCTGACATCATACCAGCAGAAGCGGCGCTTCGCAAGGAAAATCGTCAAATCTTATTTTTCGCAGATGTCAAGTATTTCGTGCGAAAAAGATAGAATATTTTTTTGATGGCTCATGCGGCGCGGTCGAAAGCTATCTCGAACGCCTCCGCCGAGGACATAAAGCCGAGTATTTCTCGCGGGTAGTTGTTAAGCCACGTCTCGACGTGCTTCACTTCCGCCGCCGTTACCTTGTCGAAGTCCGTCCCTTTCGGGAACTTCCGCCGTATCATGCGGTTAATATTCTCGTTCGTGCCGCGCTCACAAGAGCTATACGCATGGCAGTAATAGACCGTCGTCCGCTTTGCATCCTTGCGGCGGGCGCTCCGCTCGATGCCGTCAGCATCCGCGAACTCGGAGCCGTTGTCTACGGTTATCGTTTTGAAAATCTCATAGAACGCCGCGCCGTAGATACGCTCGAGGCGGTCTAAAGCCGCGACGACCGTTTCGGCGCGCCCGTCCTTAATGCGGATAATGATTTCCCGCCGCGTTACCCGCTCGGAGAGGACGAGGAGGCGAGCTTTCGTCCGCTTCTTTCCGACGACGGTATCCATTTCCCAATGTCCCGGCTCTTGCCGCTCGTTGATATAATCCGGCCTCTGCTCGATGCTCGTCCCGCTCGATGCGCGAGACTGTTTTTTCCGTATGGTCTTGTGTTTCTTCTTGCGGTCGCCCTTTTCCGGGAGGTCTTGATTTGTGAGCGTGAGAAAAACGCCGTCCTCGACGTACTTGTAAATCGTCGCACGGCAAAAGGTTATTCCGAAGTGCTTATATTTTTCCTGCTTGAGTAGAGCGCACACCGCCGCCGGTGAGTAATCCTCGTTCCCGATTTTGTCCTCGATGAACTGCGCGGCGGCATGGTTTTTCCCAATCTTGAGCGGAGCTCCTTTCGCGGAGAGCCCCTCTTGATAGCGCGCCTCGGCTTTTTCCGGGCTATACCGCTCCTCGGTCGTATAATCGGAGTTTAGATGCTCATACGTCCCGCGCTTGAGCTCGCGGTAAACGGTGCTGATATGTACGCCGAGTTCCTCGGCGATTTCCTTTTTCGAGTGTCCATGCTTGAGCATTGTCTCGAGCTTGATACGGCTCGTCCAATTAAGTTGTTTATATGTCCGCTCTCCCATAGCGCGCCCTCCCTCAAGATATAGAAAAAGGGCGGGAAAGTCCCGCCCTCTCGTTACTGCGATAGAAAGTCCTCTATCGCCTTTTTGATAATCTGCGCTTGCGGTATGCCCTCGGCGGCGCATTTTGCCTTGAAAGCCGCCGCGAGCTCTTTCGGCACTCGCGCGGAGATAATATCATACGTTTTATCTATATATCTCTGTTTGACTGCCGTCGAGGTCTTAGTCTTTCTTTTTTCCTCTGCCATTCTTCCGCCTCCTTTTGGCGTTGATAAAAATAGAGATTGCGGATAGGGTAATGCTTACCCCGCACAAAACATAGATAACCGTTGTCATGGTCGTTTGACATTGAGCGCATTTCGTGTTATCCTTGGAGGGCAAGGGGGATTTCTCCCCCTGCCCTTTACTCGGTGAGCTTTTCTATCAGCAGTAGAATAGCAATCACGAGGTTTAGGATTGCGGTAACAAGGTTTAAGTAGCTGTCCGGCTCTGCCTTGTTGCCGCGTTTCTTTTTTCGCTTGCTCAATGCGTTTACCTCCTTTCTGTCTATTATAATATCATACTGCTTGCAGTATGTCAAGCGTTATTTAGAAAAAAGTGCAAAAAATATCCCCGGCACGGAGCCGGGGATTTACTCTATTCCGAGGAGCCAAAGGGCGGACACGCCGAGGACACGGGCAAAGACGGGTATCTCGTAATCGGGAATAAACCGCGTCCCGATTTCGATACGGCTTATCGAGTCCCGCTCCATTGTTACGCCCTCGACCTGCACCCGCGCCGCGAGGTCGCTTTGTGAGAGCCGGAGCTTTAGCCGTGCCTCGCGGATGCGCTCGCCGCTTATATTCTTCTTTCCCTCAAAATCATATATCCGCAAGCTCTCGCCTCCCGTGTGTTAATGTTCTGCATTTTTCTTGACTTTAGCACATACGCAACGCATAATTGTGTTAAAGGTCAGCAGACCGAAAAAATAGGAGGGAGTTACTCATACCATGAAAAAGCTCAAGACTTGGCAAATAGTATTACTCGTTATTTTCTATCCCGTCGGTATCTGTGTATGGATATATCGGGCTATCAAACGAAGCCAGTTAAAGAAAGCTCGGGAGGCCGAGCAAGCCGCGCTATCCGCCCGCCGGGAGGCCGAGCGCGCCGAACGCGAGAAATTCGAGGCCGTTCGTGCTCAAATCTCCCGCCACCGTAGCGAGCGCCGAGAGTGGCTCGACGCAAATTGCGACTATGTTTCTTTTAAGCTCGTCGGTGTGACATTCAATAACGACGACGGCGTAGGGCGCAATCGTCAAGATATTCTCCGCGAAATCGAGGAGGACGGCGAGCTCGATAATTTCTCCTATGATACATACGACTACGAGGGAAATACCGCCGTCGGCGTTTATTATAACGGCGAGCAAATCGGGAATATCGCGCAAACGGATTTGAAAAAGTTCCTTTCTCGTACCGTATGTGAGCTTGCAGATTTCGAGGTCGTTTCCGGCGAGTCTCGTCGCGGTATATGGGTCGGTTTCTATTTCAATAAATAACATTTGCACGGAGTTTTCCACCGCCGCACAAAAAGAAAAAGCGGGCGAGGCCATAGAGCCCCGCCCGCTTTTTCTGCACGATTATACGTCGGAAAGATTGCCGAGAGCGCCCGCCGCCTCGAGCGCGCGGTAGATGATGCAAGCGACGGCCTCGCGTGTAATCGGCTGTTGCCAGCCGAAATTACCGGCTCCGTCGCCGTTGAAAATGCCCTTGCGCTTGCAGTATTCCGCCGCCTCTTTCGCCCATGCGGAGGGCGTGTCGCCGGTATCGGCGCAAGAGGTCAGTTGCTTTCTTGCCTCGTTAATATCCATGTCGAAAACCTCCTCGTTTCCAGAGAGGCGAGCCTTAAATCTCGCCCATTGTTCATTTCCGCTCGTGCCGTAATAGGCGTTCATGTCGTCGCCCATCCACGGGCGCGGACACCATTTCCCCGTAACGTCGTAATGCCGGACGACGTTCTCGGCGGGGATATTGTATTTCTCCATGAGAGCCCGCGTAAACTCTACGAGATTATCGACGGTCTTTTCGGTGAAATACCAATCCCGAGCCGCCGCGCTCCCGGCGGTCGTCTTATCGAGCTTATACGGGCGGACTTCAATCCCGATGCTGTTCGCGTTCCTGCATCTCGGATGAACGTATCCGCCGGACGTGCCACAATGCCACGCGATATTATTGTCCTCGACGCACTGGTAAACGATATTCCCCTCGTCTAAACAGTAATGCGCCGAGGCTTGCCTATCGGCTCCGGCGAAGTAGTTCGCCACCGCCGCCGCCGTGCCGAGCGAGCCGAAATAGTGGATAACGATATACTCGATTTTCCGTCCCGCTCCGGCGCGCGTGAAGTTCCGGGAAATAATCCGCTTCTCCACCGTCAGCATAAATTATTCCCCCTTGAGAGTCTTGTCTACCGCGTCGCTGATTTTCTGCGTCTGTGTTCCGAAATAGAACGCGATAACGACCGTGTAGACCGTCATAAACTCTTGGCTCGTCTGCCCGGTAATGGCGAGGTACGCGAATACCCCGGAGAGCAAGAGCGTGACGAGGCTCTTTACGCTCAAGAGAGCGCCGAGCCGCTTTACGATGATTTCTTTCATTTTGCTACCTCCTTTAGCAATCTCGTTTTGTTGCCGTGTCGTATGTAATTCCGCCGGTCGTGTTCTCGGCCTTGCTCTTATTGAGCGAGAACGAGAGCACGGTAGCGGTCGCGGCCTGTAAAAAGGCGATAAGGGCGGTCAAATACGGGAGCGAGCCGGTGTAGTTGTTGGCTACGGAAATCCGGCAGAGGTCGAGCGTCGTCATTGTCGATTTGTAGTCGATATAGAGGACGGCATAAACGAGGAGCTTTGAAAAGGAGAGATACCCCTTTGCAAAGCTCCATACCTCGAGCGCCCATTTTTTGAACTTCCGCCGCCGCGCCGCGCCTTTGCGGGCGGACATTATCCGTCCTCCCGCACCTCGCGCCCCTCGAGCCTGTCGATACGATGATGCGCCGACTTTGCCGAGCTCTCCACCGCCGACATACGCTCCGCCATGCCGATATAGCGCGCGTCCTGTGCGTCCTGCTTGCGCTCGATACGGTCGATGCCGCCTTTAATGTACCCGAGTTCGGTTAGCATCGTGCCGGAGGACTTGCCCTCCTCCTCGCTGTCCTTTTTCGAGTTCCTATGAAAAGCGGCATAGCTTAACACGCCGCCGAGGATAGTCCCGAGGACTCCGATAATCGCTCCTACATAGTCCATTCTTAACCTCCGTTATAATTCGTAATAATCGAGTTTAACGGTCTGCTTTCCCGGCAATATGGGACACCCCCGAACGTGGTAAATCTCCCCGTCAACGATAACGCCCTCGCCCTCCGCCTCCGTGCATACGACATAGAGGCCGGGAGCGTCAAGCCTCACCCACAAGAGAGACTCCCGCCGCGCTATGATTTTGCCGTCGAGCTCGACCGTGTAGACCGCCGCGCTCATTCGATGAGCTTCCACCCCGCCGGGTACGCCGTCGGGGAGTATGCGTTTCCGTCGATAAGGCTCTCATACACGGAGCCGTTAAAGAGAACGCGGTCGCCCTTTTTGTATGCGTCGTGAGCGCCGGTCGGCTGTTTCCATTCGTCATAGCCGGTTGCCGGGTCTACCGTTACGCCGCTCCAAAGAGAGGCGGCGACCGGCGGAGTCCAATCGCTTTGCGACGTGTGCGCTTGTACGCAACGATAGAGCTTTCCGCCGTATTGTACTCTTGTCTCGACGGTGTACGCCTTGCCGTTCTCCCATGCCGGGAAAAGCTCGACGCACTCAAGCGCGGCCTCGTTGTCGAGCTCGAGCGCGGCGACTGCCCGCTCGATGATTGCCCGGAGCTTTTTCGCCTTTTCAACGGTAATCATTCCGCCGCACCCCCTAACAGAATATCGAGAACTTTATCGTTCTCGGCGAGCATGAGCGTACCGCTCACATTTTCCACGGAGCCGACCGGCTCGATACCGAGGAGCCCGCCGTCGGCGAAAGCGTAAACGAAGTCCTCGAGATATGTCGTCGTCTCGCCCGTCTCCTCGTCCTTGCGGTCGATTGCCGTCTTGATGCAAAAGCCCCCGGCCTCCGCCTCGTCGCACGGGACATAGCACCCGTTTTCGTGTAGGCGGACATAGACAACGGTATCGGAGTAGCCGACGACCTTTCCGCCGCTTTTGATAGCATACATACGTTATCCCTCCATTTTCGGCAGCTCTCCGAGCCGCTTTTTATAAAACTCCTCGAGTTCCTGCGTGTTCATCGTGCGGAGGAGGTTTTTCCAATACAGATTTTCCGCCCCCGCCCATTTCTCCGGGTCGAAGTCCGACGCGCCCTCGTGCTTGCCGTAATAGTGATAGAGGCCGTCGAGCATCTTTTGACGATACGCGCCCTCCGGCGTGTTTGGTCTGAAATGCTCCCATCCGTTTTCAGACGTTGCGGCGCAAATCTTCCGCCCGTCAGCGGCAAAGAGAAAGCCGTCCCGCTCCGTTACGGTCGTCCCGTATCGGAGGTTAAAGGCTCCGTCGATGCCCTCGGCCTTAAAGCGCCGATAAACGACATATTCCATAGCTTACCCTCCCTTGAATAATTCACGATAGAGCCGCTCGACGCTCTGCTCCATGTGGTACGAGTGAAATCTTTTCATGTGTCCCCGCCATGACACGAGGGACGTTTCCACGTCCGCCGCCGTCATTCTGCCGGAGTCCACCCAACGCCGGAAAATGCGTAGCTTTTTCCTCATGTGCCGGATACCCTTGTACGTTGCCCGGCGGACGACTTTCCCGTTTGCGCCATATCGAAAGCGCACCTTGACGAATGTAAAGCCGCGCGTGAGCTTGATAATCTGCGTCTTTTTCGGATTGAGGCGGATACCGTGCTCGGCGCATAGCCGCCGGAGCTCCCGGAGGCAAATCTCGAGCTTTTCCTTTGACTCGCTGATGATACACCCGTCGTCCATATAGCGAGCGTAATACTTCATGCCGAGCACGTCCTTGATATAGTGGTCTATCCTGTTCGGCAGGGCGAGCGCGGCAATCTGTGAGACTTGGCTCCCGAGGCCGAGCCCCACGTCGCCGAAGTTCTGAATAAAATATTTCGAGAGCGCGACGAGGCGGTCGTCGATGCCGCTCCGCTCGAACTCTCGAAAAACGGGCTCATGCTGTGCCGTATCGAAATACTTTGAAAAATCGAATACGAGGACGTAGCCCTCCCGCCCGTGTTTTCTGTAATGCTCCGCGAGAAAGTGCGTCACCCGGGATACGGCGAAATCGTACCCCTTGCCGCGCAAGCTCGCGCCGTTGTCGTAGATGAACGACCGGGAGAGCATCGGCACGAGGCAATAGTCACACAAGCACCGTTGCACGACTCTTTCGGAGATATGGACGCTCCGAATATGCCTCGGCTTTCCCCGCTCCACAATATCGAACTCGTAAAAGCCCTTGGAGCGGTATCTCCCGGCTATCAATTCCTCGTGTGTCTTTGTGACGTTGGCAAGCGAGGCGGCTTTGTATCGCTGTGTGCTCGCTTTCCACCCAACGCCACGGACGGAGGCGCGGTAGCTCTCATAGAGCCGCTCGAATGAGAAAACCGTCTCGAAATCTCCGTACTCCCGGAGCGCGGCGGCTTTCTTTTCCATTCGTGCGGCCTTGCGACGCTGATACCGTGCCTCGCGTCGTTCTGCACTGTTCATAAAATAAAAATACCTCGTACATTTCTTTCTCGGCGTGTTGTCTAAAATGCGTAACGGCGAGCCATGAAAGCACAGAAAACACGCACTCCGCACCCATGCAAGGAGCGTCCGGCTAACCGTATCGCGGTATATGTTTGTCCGACGGCGCGAGGCCGTCAGAGAGGTTATATTCCCCTTTTATATGGGGACTGCTTTCGCTCCGTGAGGAGTTATTCGGTCTGCCCCGTGTCGATATAAAATCCGGGCGCGAAGCCGAGGGAATTGTTCGCGTTGTTGTTGTTGACTGTGCCGTCGGTGTTCACATTCACGAAATTGTTGGAGTTGCTCGCATTCGGGGAACGGAGCCACCAATTAGCGGCGATGCGGAATATAACCTAATCACTCGGAGGATTAAGCTCGCGCCTTATCGCTCCGCTTGATTTTAGAGATTTGCGAGAGCTCGTCCGTAATGAGCTTTACCCACTCTTTGAGGACGTTCGGCGGTATCTTCTCATGGTTGACGGTCATATACGCGAGGTCGAGCACGTCGAGCATTGAGTTATAATAACCCTGTGCCGTCTCGTAATACTCTTTCCGCCGTTGGATATTCCGGCGGCGTATCTCCTCGGGAGATTTCTCGTCAACGTAAATGAGGTTTGCCGTCTTTATCATGCGATAAGCCTCTCGCGCCGCGTTGTAGAGCGGCAAAGAGAAATAAAACGTGTAGCTTTTCGGCAGGATGCGGACGCGGTTATATGTGAATACATAAATCTCGCGGGCGAGGTTGATATACTCCGCCGGGCTTTCGCCGCGTCTTGATTTTGGTACGGACATTTTCTTTCCTCCTCGCCGACTATGCGCCCATTGAGGGCGCAAGTCTCGATTTCCGAATTATACGCAAAAGCCGGGCGCGAAGCCGAGGGAACCGTACGCGTAGTAGCTGGCGACTGTCCCGTCGGTGTACACATACACGAAAAAGTAGGAGCCGCTCGCAAACGGAGAACGGAGCCACCAACGAGCGGCGGTACTCGTTCCGTCGTGCTTGTACTTAATTTTGCTGTTCCCGGCGGAATAATAGGCGTACTGTGCTTGTTTGCTCGACTCGTTGCTATTTGCGTAGGAAATGCTTCCGAAAACCTCGTACTCCGAGAGGAGGAAAAAGTAATCCGTTGTCGCCGTGACGTAGCTCGCCGTCGAGCCGCCGCCGTTTGCCGTATTGTCCGTGTACTTTGTAACGGACTTGAGGACGGCACGGAGCGCCGCCGGAATGACTGCGATAATCGTCCCGGAATAGCTCGAGAGGCTCGTCCCGCAAATGTTTGTACGCATTTGCGAGCTCGCCCAGCCGCCGGAGTTCGTTCGACTGCTGTTCATGGAGAAATAGCCGGTTGTCGAAACGTTCGAGTTATAGGAGCTGTCGCAGAGGCAAACGTCCGTACCGCCGGTTAGGGCGGTCTTTGCAAGTTGGAAATGGATACGGTTTGTACCCTCGACGCTTGCGTTATGGTTAAAGCCGATAATGAAAGCGTAGGTCGTGACATTCGAGAGTGAGAGCTTTCCGACCGTGCCGTTAAGCGTGACCGCCTTTCGGTCGCCGATGCTCCAATAGTTCGCGCCCTGTCCCGCGTCGGAAACGGACTTGATAACGCTCCACTCGTTATTGTTGAGCGTAGAGCTTACGAAAGAGAGCGTCAGCGAGTAGGAGGTTGTGCCGGAAACGACATTGACGGAGCCGCTCGTCGTCTGCCCGTTCTTTGTTGCCGTGACCGTGTATGCCCCCGTCTCCGTGACGGTGAAAACCGCCGTCCCGTTGCTCGTCTTTGTGGCGATTGTCGTCCCGCCCTTTTTCAGCGTGACGGATGCGCCGGAGTCTACGTTGACGGTAATCGTCGCGGAAAAGAACGTCAGCGCGACCGCGTAGCTATCGACGACGGATACGCTTTTCGTGTCGGACGTTTGCCCGTTGAGTGTGGCCTTTACACTCCATGTACCGGCCTCCGGCAAGGAGAGGACGCACGAGCCGCCCGCCGCCGTGCCGTTTACCGTTTTCGAGCCCTTTGTCGCCGTGACCGCCGCTCCGCTCGTAACGGATACCACGAGGGAGAGCTCGACTCCTGGCTTGCTGACTGCGTTTGTTCTACCAATCATTTTTAACTCACCGCCTTAATACAAGTAATGCTCTGCACCGTGATAGCCGCCGTCGGCTTTGTCGCGGCGTAGATTTTGACCGTCCCGCTCCCGGATAGAGCGACCGGCGCAAAGTTTCCGCTCGCGGCCTCTGTCGCACCGAACACGACCTCGGGGACGTGGCTCGCCGTCACGCCGGGGCAGGCGATAGAGGCGGCATAGGGATACGCCGCGTATGCGCTGTCGCTCACCCATGCAGAGGCGGCGACGGACACACCGGAGAAAATCTTTACCTCGGCGTATCCCGCGTGAGCGTGGGAGGCGTTGGCAAAGTCGCCCGGCTTTTTGCCGCTGTCGGTCAGATTGCCGGAGGAGTCGAGCCCGGCGAAGTGTCCCGCCGTGGCGTTCTTTGCTTTGTCCGCCTTGTCCGTGTGGGTATGGCTCGCGGCGGCAAAGTCGCCCGGCTTTTTGCCGGAGTCGGTGAGGTTGCCGGAGGAGTCGAGCCCGGCGAAATGTCCCGCCGTGGCGGAGCTCACCTTGTCCGCCTTGCCTGTGTGGGTATGACTCGCGGCGGCGAAGTCGCCCGGCTTTTTGCCGGAGTCGGTCGGATTGCCGCTTGCATCGAGCCCGGCAAAGTTGCCCGCCGTCGGGGAGGCGGCTTTCTCGGCCTTGCCCTCGTTGAGCTTCTTAATATTTTCCTGCATGGCGGTTTGGTCTGCCGCCGTGAAATATCGGGCGATAACGTCGCCCGCCGACCATGCCCGGGCGGTCGTGCCGTTCTGCGCTCGCGTGACGGTGAGCACGTTCCCGTTCTTTGCGGTCATAAGCACCGTTTCCGCCGTGGAGCCGTCCGCTCCAATCGTGAGCAAGTTCGGAGCCTCCGGCAGTACGGAGCCGTCAACGACGTTTACGGTCGTACCCGCCGCCGTCAGCGCGCCGGAGAGCGAAGTCTCCGGGGAGTTGGCTTGCGCCGGGTACATTGTCACTAATTCGGACATATTCTTTCCTCCTTTTAGTAGTCCCCGCCGCCGCGAGAATTACAGAATGTTTGAGCGAATACCGCGCCCACGATACGGCTCATGTTATCGGGGAGTATCTCTATCGAGTGCCACGAGTTACGGCGTATCTTCCCGCTCGAGTCCGTGGCGAGATACTTCACAATGTCGATATTGCTATACGAGGACGGCGCGGGTATCTCTTTGCCGTCTACCTTGATAGTCGCTTTCGAGGCGCGTTGTCCCTCGTAGATGCCGAACTCGATAGCGTGGGTATGGTCTTTTACGGTGTGGGTATGTTCTTTTACCGTATGCGTGTGCGCCCTTACCGTGTGCGTGTGGTCGTAGACCTCGTGTGTATGTGCGGAAATCCTGTGCGTGTGCGACGGATGCGTATGCGCGCCCGACCAAATGAACGTCTCGTATCCGTCAACGGTTTTCCCGTCGCTGGTCGTTGCAAGGCGGGCGTGTTGAGAAATGCCGTGGTTATGCACGGCCTGTCCGTTCGTCTCGCTTGGGAGCACGTTCGAGGACTTGAGCGCCGTTCCGCCGGAGGTCTGCCCGCCGCCGGAGGAGGTCGTAGAGCCGCCGCCGGAGCTCGTTGTCTGCCCGCCGCCGGAGCTCGTTGTCTGCCCGCCGCCGGAGGAGGTCGTTTGTCCACCGCCGCCGCCGATAGCTTTCTCATACGCCCGGAACGCCTCGAACTCGATATTGAGGAGCATTTTGTTAATGCGCACCACCGAGTCGGAGATATAGAGTTGCAGTTTCGCCGGATGCGTTGCGTCGGCGTTATCCGAGAAATTATAGATTTGTTGGTTGGTCGCGCCCTGTGCGTATGTCTCGGAAATGAGGGCGCGGCTCTGCAAGTCGGAAATACTGCCCGCTATATCCTGCGTCTTGTTGGCAATCGTTACCGTGACGTTTCCCGGGTCGCCCTCTGCATCCGCTTTCTCAACGCGGACGATGCGGGTACGGAGGTTAATTCCGTCGGCCTCGTCCACGACACGGACGATTTCGCCCGGGCGGAACTTTGAGAACTTGTCGCCGGTCAGCCGGTGGAGGTCGATAGCGCCGATTTCATAGCTCACATACGGCTCCTTGAGCCCGGCGAGTATCTGCTCGGCGTATGCCTTGAGGTTTTCCGCCACTTGATACCGCGAGTCTACGAGGATAGTCGAACACAAGCCGTATCGCTCGATGCTTAAAGCGTCCTCGACGTATGGAACGCCGCCGTTCGCCGACTCTATCGTCAGTTGGTTTACACCCTCGCCGTATCCGAGCGCATAGACGCGGTTTGCGATACTGGTCGCGTCCGTCGTCTTTTTGATGTTCGTCATATTCTTTGCGTATCGGATTTCGCTTTTGAGCGCCTCCGTCGGCACGGTGAGCGAGAGCGTCCACGGATAGACGGTCGTATCCCACGACCAAAGGTATTCACTATCGAAGCACTCCGGCACGGCAAAGAGCGCCGCGAGGAGCGTCGAGTTTTCCCAATTATATTCAAAATAGCGTTTGAAATCGCAAGCCCCGAGTTTCCAGTTTTGCCGGGTCTGCCGGGCGAGAATGTAATTGAGAACGTCGGCAGTCTTTACGCCGGAGCCGCCGCATTGATGATACTGAAAGAGAACGTCGGAGAGGAGCGTAGCGAGGACGTGCTCGCAATCATAATAGCGAGTCGCGCCGTTGCTCCGCTCCATATCCTCCCCGATTATGCGGAAAAGGTCGATACGCTCGTCTCCGTCGAAAATCTCGACGAAGTTCAGCGGCGTACAATAGGCGTTTTTCGGGTCGTCCGCCGGGAGCGTAAAGGTCGCCGTCCATAGGGAATTAGTCTCGAGGCCGTAGCCGACGGCGAGCGCGTTGTCGAGGTAGGCGAGCCGCTTCATATCGCGGTTGAAAATCTGCGGCTTTGCCATTATAACCACCTATCTTTCCACAAGATTTTAACGTCTGCGGTCGTGCCGCCCTCGACGATAATATCGTTCTCGCCCGGTTGGAGCTTGAAAAATGCGCTATCGTCGCTCACGCGGTCGATGATGTTCGCGCCGTTGAGCGTTACGGTCATGTGCTCTGTGTCGATAATAAGCTCGTCTCCGGCGACCATGTTCACGCCCTCAATTACCATAGTGACGGAGCCGTATGTCGAAACGCCCGTACCGCTCGCCGTTGCTACGGCCTCCGCAATTGCGGAGAAAAAGAGAGTGCGGATATAGTCGCCGACGCTCCCGGCCTCCGCCTCCGCAAGCGCGGAGGGGAGGAGGACGCGGACGAACACACCGGACGCGGTAGCGACCGCCGCCGCCGAGCCGTCGAGGTATCGAATGATTTTCAGCGTCGCCGAGGTATCCGTCTCCGCGTTCGCCGTAGCGAGCCACTCGAACACAATGGACGTTGTTCGGTTGTACGTCGTCTTATTGTACGGAGTGCGGTTATACATTTGCTCGCCTCCTCGTTATGCCAAAGTGCAAACGATAGCCCCCGCCGATACCGTGATAGCGTCGCCGTTGAGTACGTTCTTGCTCCGGGTAAAGGAGCCGTACCAAAGCAAATTGCCCGCCGTCAGCGCGTCATAGATGCCCCAATAGGCCACCGTGCCGAGGTCTGCCGTCAGAGTTCCGAAGTCAACGGGCGCGGAGTTGGAAACCTGTTCTTTGCCGGACACGAGGGACGGCGCGCTAAAGTTGATAATCTTTCTCGCGTATCCGCCGCCGGATACCTCCGTACCCGTGCCGGATGCCGTCGGGTCGGTGAGGAAAAGAGCGAGGTAGTACGTCCCGCTCCGCAAGGACGTATTCAATAGAGTGGATGCGTGGACGTTAGATAATGCGCTCATAGTAGAAACCTCCTAATTTTTTAATTTACCTTGAGCCGTGTTATCGTCAGCGTTTGGATATTACCGCGCGCCGTGATATAAATTAAGCCGTCCGTTTCCTGCGTCCCTCGGACGTTGACCGCCTCCGTGTGAGGCAGAGAGACGGATTTCACGTCCTGCTGATTGTAGCGCAAGGACTCGGCGAACGGCTTACACAAGAAACGTACCTCGCACGTCCCCGTAACGGCGATTTGCTCGATAGAGATACCGCCGACGACCTTTGCGGAGTACGCCTTTTCTGGCTCGTCGTCAAATACGAGCAAGCCCTCGCCGGAGAGCCATTCCGCCACGGCGCGCGCTCGTGTTCTCACGCCCGCGTAATGGTAGCCCTCGCCGACGAAAGCGACCGTGCATACGATTTCGCGGTTTTCGTAACCGTCTTCTATGTCGTATGTGCCGCTCTTGCCGGGTATCGTGTATTGCGTTACCCGTTTCGCGGGGAGGAGTGTTCGGTCTGTGGATTTGAACACGACTCCCATATCCCCGCTATGCTTGTTGTCGAAAATAAAACCCATGCTCACGCCATAGATACCCCCTTGCTCCGCGATTTCGATTTCTGCATATTGTAGAGCTCGCGGGAAATCTTCTTTACGTCCGCCTCCTCACGGACGACGAGCTCCGCGATATGAAAATGATTTACGACGTTTGTATCTCCGCCGCCGGAGGTCGTCGCACCGCCGCCGCGCCCGGTCAAGTCCGCCGGGACGGATGCGAAGACGGCCTCGACGGTCGCCTTTGCGGAAAAGCCCGTTTCGATTTCCCCGATAGAGCTTTTGAGCTTGTCGTTTACCGCCGCGAGCCCGGAGTCTACCTCGGCGAGCATTTCCTCGCCCATAGCTCCATAGGCTTTTACGGCCTTGCTCTTGTTCTTCTCGATGCCGACGACTGCGCCCTCGACGTTCATTTCGGACACCCACGCCATTTTTGTGCTCGGAGAGTGGATGCCGAAAAAGTCCGTAATGCCGTCCCAAATGGAGGAAATCCACCCGGACACTTTATCCCATAGCCACCCGGCGAGCGACTGGATGCCTTGCCACAAGCCCCGGACGAGGTTTTTACCGACCTCCGCGACCTGCGACACGCCCTCGCCGAGCGCGCTCACGATGCCGGTAATAATCTGCGGCATAGCGCGGACGATTTCGGCGATAATCTGCGGGAGGTTGGTAATAAGCGCCGTCAAGAGCTTTACGCCCGTCTCGATGATTTTCGGGATATTGTTCACGAGGGCGTTAATTACCGCCGTAATGATTTGCGGGAGCGCCTGTACTATCGTCAAAATGATTTGCGGGAGGTTGGTAATAAGCGCCGTCAAGAGCTTTACGCCCGCCTCTACGATTTCCGGCAAATGGTCGAGGAGCGTCGAGATAGTGCTCTCGATGATTTGCGGCAAAACCTCGCATATCGTCGTAATGATTTCCGGGAGGTTTTCCACAAGGGCGGTTAAAAGCTCGACTCCCGTCTCGATGATTTGCGGGATAGCGTCGAGGAGCGTCGTTACGAGGCTCTCGATAAGCTCCGGCAAAGCCTCGAGGAGTACCGGGATAGCCTCGAGAACGCCCTCCGCGAGCCCCTGCATGAGTTGGAGCGCCGCGTCGATAAGCAAGGGTATATTCTCGATAAGCGTCGATACAATGGTCGTCACCGTCTCCACCGCCGCCGGAATGAGCGTCGGTAGTGCCTCCGCGATACCCTGCACGAGCGTTGTAATGAACTGTGCCGCCGCCTCTACGACGAGCGGCAAAGCCTCAATAATGCCTTGTACGAGCGTTGTCACGAGCGAGGCCGCCGTGTTCATAAGCTCCGGGAGCACCGATGTAAACCCGCTCAAGAGTGCCTCAAAGAGTCCGACTCCCGTTTCGAGGAGTTCCGGCAGGAGAGGCGCGATAGCGTCGAGGATGCCCTCTAATGCGTTCGGGACGGTTTTTGCGAGGTTTCTAACGACCGGCGTAATGTTCTTGACGACGGAATTAAAGGAGTTTACGACGTTATCGCATAGCTTGTCTATGTCTGCGTCTGCGTCGCCGAGGCCGGTAATCAGATTTTGAAACGAGGATTTCAGCATACCGATAGAGCCGGAGATAGTCGCCTCCGCCTCTTTCGCCGTCGTCCCCGTAATGTCCATTTCCGTCTGGATAACGTGAATAGCGTCGATAATGTCCGAGTAGCTCGAAATATCGTACTTTACGCCGGAGAGCTTCTCCGCGTCCTCGAGGAGCCTTTGCATTTCCTCTTTCGTACCGCCATACCCGAGCTTGAGGTTATCGAGCATGGTATAGTTCTGCTTTGCAAAGCCGGAGTACGCATTTTGAATAGAGGCCATGTCCGAGCCCATTTTGTTAGCGTTGTCGGACATATCCGTAATTGCCATGTTCGCATACTCGGCGGCTTTCTCCGTGTCCCCGCCGAGGGAGGAGATAAGGCTCGCGGAAAACCCGGTCACGGTTTCCATATACTCGTTTGCAGAGAGCCCGGCGGTCTTGTATGCGTCGTTCGCATACTCCATTACCTTACCGGAGCTATCCTTAAAGAGCGTCTCAACGCCGCCGACTAACTGCTCATAATCAGCGTATGCGCTGATAACCTCTTTCCCGAGCTTTATTGCCGCCGCCGCGAGTGCCGCCGTTGCCGCCGCCGCCGCTGTTCCGAGTGCGGTCGCGGCAGTCTTTACCTTGTCGAACTTCTTCCCGGCCTCCTCGGAGTCCTCTCCGGCCTTTTTGACCTCTTTCCCGTATTCGTCGATAGACTCGGCGCACCCGTCGGAGGATTTCGCGGCCTCGTCCATATAGGAGGCGTTTTTATCGAGTTCCGAGCCGAGCTTGTTAAGCTCCGCCTCGGCGTTATTTACCTGTGTTTGATAGGAATTGACGGAGCGAGTCGTAGACTCGTATCCTTTTTCAGCGGCGGAGAGCTCTCCCTTTGCCTTTTCGAGTTCCGCCGTGAGCTTGGCTTGCTCCTCGGTCGTGTCGCCTGTCTCGTCGCCGAGCGCGGCGAGAGCGGCCTCGCAACGCGAAATCTCGGATTGCGCGGAGGAGACTTTTTCGGCGTAGTCCGATTGAGCTTTTTTTGCTTTCTCGAGCTGTTCCGCCGCCGCCTTGACCTTTTCTTTCTGTTGGTCGTACATACGGGAGAGTACGTCGCCTTTCGCGCTCAAAGCCGCGTAGCTGTTCGCCTGTCCCGCGTATTGACTCTCTACGAGCTTTAATTCCGATTTAAGCGTTCCGAGGGCGGAGTTGATGTTTTTGAGAGACTCCTTGTATTCTTTTTCGCCGTCGATAGCGACTTTCGTTTTTATCTCACGGTTTGCCATTTACACGCCCTCCTCGCCTCTGTTCTTACCGTGTGCGGATATGTATAGCTCCCAAAGGTCGAAAACCTCTCCGGGAGCCATAAAAAGAGCCTCCGCCGGGGAGACTCCGCAAAGAACGGCGATACGGTAGTATTCCGCCCGCCTTATCTTGTTTTTTTTTGATTAAGTTCCGCGAGCCCCTCGTCGATTTCGTCGTCCGCCGGGTTCGTTACCTCTCGACCATAGCCGAGCTCGATAGCCGTCATAATTGCGCGCTTGAGCGTCACGATTTCAAACGGCCTCACCATGAGGAGAAAATCGTCCTTTTCCGGGATAGCGCCCGGGTCGTATCCGAGCCGCCGACGGAGGAGCTCGCCGCGCTCTGCCAGTACCGCCGCGATAGCACACGTCGCCGCGAAGCTCTCGCGGGTATCCTGCTCTATTGCCTCGAGTGCGAGTTGTGTCCCGCCGAAATCGTCCCGGAGTGTAAACATAGCCTCACCGTCAAATGCGAGGTAATACGTCGCGTCCGCGAGCGTCACTTTTGCCGTTTTCATTCCTTTACCCTCCAATTACCAAAGCGGGAGGCGAGCCGTCCTCGCTCGCCTCCCGTCCGTGCTGATATTAGCCTCCCACTTTGCCGAGCTTGGTATCGCACCACGCGATACACTCGCTTTCCGTCGTGAACTCTTTCGTGATGCGCCATGCGCCAGAGTTGCAACGGAACACGGTAAAGGTCGTCGCGCTCGTGCCGAACGTGATAGAGGAGCCCTTTGTCGCCGCGCTGTCGTTGCCGAGAATGGCCTTGACAAGCGGATGAAACACGCCCTTGAAATAGCGGACTCCGCCGCGAATAATGACCTTGTAATAGCAAAGGCCACCGCGAGGAGCTACGTCTCCGTCGGAGTCCGTGACCTCGCTCGACTGCGTATCCTTGGTCGCGCCGTGAATAGCGGCGTGTACCTCGTCCGTCTTGTCGTCCGTTTCCAGCGCAAGAGAGCCGGAGGCGAACATATCGACCTTTTCGGCGAGCGCGTCGTCGGCGTAGAGCTCGCCGGATGCGTTCGTAACGGTGAGGTCAGCCTTGACGAGCTTACCCACGGTTACGACTTTCTCGTAATCGTAGGTAGGGAGCGCGCCGTCCGGCGTGGTTTTCGTCGGGGCGAAGATAGGACGCTTTGCGCCAAACTGTGCCATAATAAAACCTCCTAAAAGTTTTTCGATTTGAGAAAGTCGTCGTACACTCGAGCCGCCGCGTCGATTGCCCGGTCTGCCGCTTTCTCGTTTGCTGTTTGGATGAATGGGCGGGCGGGCTGTCCGTGTTTTCCGAACTCGTCCACGAAAGCGACCTCGGCGGCGCGGCGCTTGTTGCCGTGTCGCCGAGTGCCTTTCGGGTAAACGTAGATTGCTCGCCCGTCCGCTGTTTTCTTGAGCTTTTTATCGTAGGAAATGCTTTGCGCCGTCTCGCCGGTGCTGTACTCGCCGGAGAGCATAGCGCGCGCCTCGGCCTCCTGCGCCGGGGCGATAACTTCCGCCTCCGCGACGAGCATTTCGAGGACTACCTCGTCCGGGAGTTCTGCGATAGCGTCGAAGCCGCCGACGAGCTCCTCGAGCCCGCTCGTGGATAGATTAGCCATCGTCAACGCCTCCCGCGATTTCGCACTCAAAGGCGTAATGCTGTCCGTTTTTATCGGAGGCCGGAGTCACCGTCGGGCGGGTAAAGCCCGCCGCCACGAGCCGCCGAGAGATTTCCCGCCGGTATGTGCGGGTATTCTTCTCGAGCGGCGCGTATAGGTGGACTTGCACGAGATAGCGGTAATGTGCCGCGTCGTCGTCTGCGAAGTCCGCCGGGAGTTCGGTATAGTTGAAAACGATATACTCGGTCGCCGCGCCCTTATACACGCTGTCAGCGGTAGGGAGGAGGCTATCGAGCGTACCCACTAAAAGAGCGTTTACGTTCATTCGCTCGCCTCCCTAAACTCGGAGCAATTAAGCTCGTAGTATTCCCGCGCCTCCGTGTATGCGCGCTCGACCTTGTACTCTTTGCCCTCATAGGAGAGCCGCTCTTGACCGTCATAGTCAGCGGCGCGGAGCTTTACCGTCAGCGCGAGCGAGATACCCGCTTGTCGGGCGGCGTAGAACTCGCTCCGCTTGGTAGAGGACACGTCGGCGAAAACGGTCGTCTCCGTGATTGCCTCTTTCGGAAAACCGTCCGCGTCGCGCCCCTCCGTAACGGCTTTGAGCGTCACAACGTCGCGCCAGTACATGAGCTATCCCCCCTCCGCCGCGATATAGGAGTCCGATAGCGAGAGGCCGTTTCTCTGCTCTTTATACGAGGCGCGGAGCCTGTCCGCGTCCTCGTTGTCGAGCCCAAACTCCGCCTTGACGTAGGTCGTCACCGCCTTTTTGATAAGCGGGTCGGTTTCGTCGTTCGCTTTTGCCTCAAGAACGCCGCCGAGCACAAGGTCGGCTCGAGCGGCGTTAATGAGGTCGGTCAATTCCCCGTCGTGGACGGTGGAGGAAAGTCTCACGCTATGGCGGACGGAGGCGAGATATTCGTCACCGACTGCCATACTCGAGCCCTCCTATTAATCCGCCGCCTTTGCGAGATGCACGAACGCACCGAAGCCCGCGACCGGCTTGGAGTCGAACACGCAAGCGCCGAGATAGTCGATGCTGTTCGTAGCAAGGCCGGAGTGCTCGGAGCGGACGACGGTAATATCCTGCGAATAGTTGCCGATGATATAGGAGAAGTCGCCGAGATACGCCTCATGTGCGGCGAGAGAGCCGGTAAAGTAGACCTCCGCGCCCATGATGTAATACTTGCCGTTTGCGAACTCGATAACGTTGTTCTTGCTCTTGTTCATCAGCGGGAAGAAATCGGAGAAGAACGTCGCCTTGTTCATGCACCAAACGGCGTTACGCTCGTAACCGTCGCCGAGCAAGCCGTAGAGCGCGATAACGTTCTCCTCGGTGAGAGAGGCCGTCTTACCTACGGTAATCTGGTCGGTGCCGTCGGTGTACGCGCCGCTCGCGCCCTTACCGGCAGTCTTAACGCCGCCGGGCTGATTTGTACCCGTGCCGGTGAAAATGTACTTTTCAATGCGGCGGGCGACGGCCTCGGCGATAACCTCGACGATATAGCTCTCGAACGCGGAAAGCGCCATTTCGGAGCAAGCGCGGGAGGCTTTGACGAGCTTCACGATTTCGTAGCCGGTCAGAGAGACGGAGCCGAGGGAGTCGCTCGCGGCGGTAATGGCGGCGTTTTCGGTGTGGAGCGCGGCCTCGTCGTTCGTACCCTCGATAGCGAACTTGAAATTGCCGGGGACGTGGAAAATCTTGCATCTCTGCAAAATCGGCGCGACCTCGTACATTTTCTTGATAATCTGATTTGCGGTCGTCTCCGGGATAATGGGGAGGCCGGAGTTTGCCGCCGTGGAGTATGCGCGCTTTTCGTCGTCGGTCAGCGGCTTACCCTGCAAAGTCTTGAGCCATGCGGAGCGATAGAGCTTTTCGTCGCTCTCCGGCGCGGGCTGGTTGGCGGAACGAGCAACGGGATTGTTGAAAGCGGCGGGAGAGGCCGGAGCCGCGCCACCGTTGAGCATACGCTCGATAGCCTGTCTCTTTTCGAGCTTCTCGTCCTCCTCGTTGAGCTCGCGGAGCTCTTTCTCGAGGTCGTCCATGTTGAGCTTGTTCTCGCTGTCGCCCTCAATGAGCTTACGGATTTCAGCTTTGCGGGCGGCGATTTCTGCGTGTCTCTTTTCGATGTTCATAATTTACCTCCAAAAAATGATAGTTGTTGTGTGGTTGGTTAGTATGTCAAAGCTACGAGTTTCTTCCGCCTCCGGGCTTGCTCCAAAGCCGCAAGCTCCCTCGAGTGCTCCTCCTCGAAAAAGCTCCGAGCCGAAATAGACGTGTCATTATAGGCGGGAATGTCCACCGCCGACACGTCGTATAGCTTTTTGACCTTTGTGATAGTGCGGGTATGGGTAACGGAGTCATAGGATGCCTCGCGCACCGTGAAAGAAAAGGACATTTTATCGACGTACCCGCCGTCGATTTCCTCGTAAAGCTCGCGCCCGGCAGTCGTTCCGCCGAGGTCTGCGTCGATGTTTACGCCGCGCTCGTCGATGTTGAGCGCGAGCGTTTTGTTTCGGAGGCGGGCGACGACCTTTCCGCCGTGGTTGTAGTTGAAAATCACGTCGGACATATCGCACTCGTCGAAAGCGTGGCGGTCGATAATTTCCTTGTATTCCACGCCGTCGCACTCCCATAGCACCGTAGGCGAATTGAATACGATAGCCGTACCGCGTACCCGGTACTCTTTCGAGCCCTCGTCCCTCGGAACGAGGCTAAAGTCCTGCAAAGCGCGATACTCGCGCCCCTGTTTGATAGCCATAGTCTAACCCTCCTCTTTCCCGCCGGTCGGCTCCCCGGGCGGCGTAGTGTCGTCCGGCGGCGTATTTCCGCCGGTCTGGTATTTGTCTGCGAGCTTTGCGTTTACCATGTTCAGCGTTTGGACGCGGCGCGCGCCCTCCTCGCCGCCGATGGTCGGCATATCGAACATAGTCAAGATTTGGTCGAGCGTCGCCGCGCCGATTTCCGTCAAGAACTTTGCCGCCGTGACCTTTTCCGGGAGCGTCGCAAACTGGACGGAGTTCGCGGAAAAGACGATACGGTTTCCGTACCCGAACTCCCGCTCGGTAAAGAGCACATTCGAGAACGCTTGCGAGAGGCGGCGGAAAAACGGGGCGATTTCGCCGCTATAAAAAGCCTGTTCCTGTTGCGGAGTCGCGGTATTCTCGACGATTTCTTTCGACACGCCGAGATAGTCGTAAATCTCCTCTTTGACGTATGCGAGTTGTGTCGCCGGGATAGGAGTCGTCTTGTCTGTGATAGGCGTATAGTCGTATTTCGCGTCCGTGACGATAACGCCCGCTCCGTTGTTCTCCATACGGAGGTTGTCCCGGATAAAGTCGTCTCTACGGCGGTTTAAGTCCTCCGTCTTGACGGCGTTCGAGACTTTCAAAATACCCCGGATAACCGCGACGAGCTCGGCAAACTTGCTCATGCTCTGATTGAGCGTATTCGCTGTCTTGAGTGCGGTATCGAGCGGCTTGTTTCCGTCGCCGAAAATATCGTGCTCGAGGAAATGCCGCCGGACGTGGATAATCCGGGAATATTCGCAAATGTACGTTGCACCCGTCGCAAAGGTAAAGCGGCAATAGAGCGTACCCATGTACTCGAGGAGTTCGAAATACTGCGCGTTGATAGGGTAGACCGCCGTCAAACGGCCTGTTTCATCGAAAACCGGGTACGCTATCGCGTTGTTATATACCTTGTACTGCGCGGCGAGCTTGTAATAGAAGTCCGCCGCCGTCATGTACGGATTAGGCCGGAACTGCAAAATGCGGTCGATATAGTCGTTTACCGCGACCGTCGTCTCTGCCGACTGCCGGACGTGGCGCGGCTGTGCGGTCGAGGCTCGGCGGGCGAAAGCGTCCACGGCGGAGCGTACCGTGTTAATATCCCACATATTCCCGGAATACGGTACGAAAGTAGACTCCCACGAGCTCAAGAGCTTGTATGCGTGGAAATCTTTATTTTTCTCGCTCTTGCCCCCGAAAATAGATTGAAAGAGCCCTCTCTTTGCCATTTTTTCACCCCACTAAATACATATAGTCCTCGTAATCCCGCACATAGATAACCCACGCATTGAGGAGGGATACCATGCCGTCTATACGGCGCTTTTCGGAAATCTTGACGGGCTGAATGTTGTTCACGCCGCTTTTTTTAACGCCTGTGTTCGTCAAGCACCAAAGCAAAACGGGATTTTTGTTGTAATTGACTTTCTTATCGGCGAGCGCCGCGCCGAGCTCCCTCATAGGTTGCGACCATGTAAAAGGCCCCTGTGCAACGGCGCACATTTCAAAGCCGTTCGCTTTCATTTCGTCCACCCAATAACCGGCGAGAGCGCGGTCGTAGCCGATTTTGAAAGCGTCTATCTTGAGCTCGTCCCGCATTTGGCAGTACCACGCCGTCACCGCCGAATAATCGACGCGAGTACCCTCGCATATCGTTACGAGCCCCCGCTCCGCCCAAATCTTATAGGGCGCTTCTTGCGTGTTGTGCTCGTCGAGCTGGTCGATTTTCTTTTGAGGGAGGAAATAGTGCTGAAAAACGTACACGATTTCATCGTCGGACGAGCGCCGGATAATCAGCGTCGCGCACGTTAGGTCGGTCGTCGCGGAGAGGTCGCACCCGCCGATAGCGTAGGTGTTATAGACCTCCTCGGGCTTGAATGTGGCCTCGTTTACTGCGTCCTCATAGGAGAGCCACGATGCCGCGCCGGTCGCCTTTACGTTAAAGTCCTTGCAGAGAACGCCGGGCAAGTCCTCGGGATTTTTCTTTGCTCGCTCTACGAAGTCGGCGAGCGTGGTATATTGCTTTATCGTCCCGAGGCCGGGATTTGCCTTTATCCACGCCGTCGGGTCTGTCCACTCCTCGCGCTTGTCGAGCTCGTAGAGCACGGGGAGGAAACGCTCGTCGGGAGTCTGCCCGTCTGCGACCTCGCAAGCGTAGTCGTAAAGGTTATCGAAAACAGACTCGCGCACCGTGCCGGACGTGGTAATCATAATCACAAGCGGCTGTCGGCGGCTCGAGGTCGATTGCTTCATAACCTCGTAGAGATTGCGGTCGCGGATAGCGTGGAGCTCGTCGATAATGACGGCGTGAGAGTTGAGGCCGTCGAGGGTATTCGAGTCCGAGGCCAACGCCTCGAACTTGGAGGCCGTCGCCGGAAAGTAAATGTCGTTTCGGCGCTTTTTGAGAATGGCGGAGAGCTCGGGGCTCTGCTTCACCATGTTTACGGCCTCTGTGAGCGTCTTTTTCGCTTGGTCTTTCTTGGTCGCTACGGAGTAAATCTCCGCCGCGCCCTCGTAGTCTGCGACGAGCATATAGAGCGCGAGAGCCGCGAGGAGCGTACTCTTGCCGTTCTTTCGCCCTACAAGAAAGAGTGTCTCTCGAAAGCGCCGGTATCCCGTCGCCCTCTCGAGCCACCCGAAAAGGAGTTGTATAAATGCTTTTTGGAAAAGCTCGAGCGTCAGAGACTCGCCGAGCGTTCCTTGAGACTGCTTGCAAAACCGCTCGACGAAGATAATCGGCCTTTCGCCGACGGCCTCGTCGAAGTAATACGGCGAGCTCTCGTCCGCCGCGTCCATTTCCGCCACGAGGCGACCGTACACGGCCTTTACTCGTTTGCTCGTGACGATTTCGCCGGAGGAAATCCGCTCCCAATATTCCCGGACGTAGTTCACTACTTGCCCGACCGGGCGGCGGGCTTTGTGATAAAGCTCATAAGCTCGTCACCCGCCGATTTCTTTTCTTTCTCCGGGAGCAACGCGACGAGTTGATTTGTGAGAGCGGAAAAGGATTTTATCGTCGTGTTGTAGGCACGGAGAGCCGGAGACTCCCGGCGGAGCTTTTGCGCCCCCTGTACGAAATCCTCTATCAAATCGCCGTTGTTGATTTCGTCGGCGAGGCGTTCCAATGTGACGGAGGTCACGGCAAATTGATTGATAAGTCCCTCGGCAAACTGCCGCTTTTCGGGAGGCATTTCTCGGAAAAGCCGTTTAATTTTCTTCTTTTTCGCCTCGATTTTTTCAGAAACCGAGAGCTCGTCGTAGCTTTTTTTATTTGCCGCCATATAATGAGTAAACCTCCCTCCGCCCCGGTTTTACCCCCCCTCATGTGC
>ENA-OZAU01000255-OZAU01000255.1-human-gut-metagenome-genome-assembly--contig:-NODE-255-length-31141-cov-6.309400_pt1 | contig 31141 bp, 37 predicted proteins | sample MGYA00243303_ERZ653503 | MGnify/ENA primary metagenome ERZ653503 (study PRJEB26926, sample SAMN06165049) | human gut metagenome | biome: ENVO:00009003; feature: ENVO:2100002; material: ENVO:00002003...
CGAGATTTCTGCCTGTCTCGTGGGCTCGGAGATGTGTATAAGAGACAGATCGAACCCTTTTTATCCTCTTCCGCGACGGAGATCTTCGCGTCGTTGATCGCCTTTGCCGCCGCTAAAGGAAGCGGAGGCGCTCAAGCTCGCCGTGGCGGCCGAAAAGGTGCGATATACCCCGATTCATCCGAAATATCCGTCACGTTCACGTTGATGAGCCGCAGCCCCACCTTTTTGAGCTCGCCCTCGACGTTACGGGAGATCGCTTCCAGAAATTTATCGCGGTCGGCGTTGATCTCTTCAATGTTCATTGTCGCAATGACGAGACGGAGCTGACCGAAGATAATATCGCGCGCAAGGTCGCTGATCTGCGTCAGATTGAGCATGCGCAGCCGTTCCGCGGCGTTCTGCATGATGCCGGGTTCGGTTGAAATGCCGACCGTGAAGATGGACGGAACGTCAATGCGGATGTTCTGTTTGGAGAGCGTATTTTTCAGATCGACGGAGATCGCGAGCGGCGTCAGATCCATGAAGGTGTACTTTTGGAAGAAGGGCCATACGAATGCCGCCCCGCCGTGGATACACCTCGCCGAAGGATAGGTGCCGTCGGCAGACGCGCGCAGCTTTCCGTAGATGATCATGATCTTGTCGGGCGGGCAGGTCTTATAGCGCACCGCGACCGTCAGAATGATCATAAACAACAGCAGTACGACAACGACTACGATCGCAATGATTGCCTCATTCATTTCATATTCCTCCTCAAATATCCCGTTTTATACCTTCGCGACGAGCGCGAAATCTTCGTTGTATTCCTTGATCTCCACCACGCTGTCCACGGGAATGCGTTCGCCCTCGTCCGTCATGGCGTCGATCTCCATATAGTTCCCCTGTGCGGTGAGCACGATCTTTCCCCGTCCGGAACGGCTTTCGGGGATGCTGACGTAGACGGTCGCCTTTGTGCCGACCAGTTTCTTTTTGACGACGTTGCCCGAACACTGCAGCTTGGCGATGCCGCGCATGGCGAACCCTACGCCGAACAGCGCTGCCGCGCCCGTTGCAACGGCAATGAGAATGGGCGCCCAGATATTGTCCGGCAACCCCGTCTGCGCGGCAAATCCGCACCAGCCGCCCAGCGCGAAAAATGCCGTCATGCCCTTGATCGTAAAGAAGGAAAGCCCGCCGTCCGTATCGACGTCTCCGTCGAAGTCCGCGTCAAAATCCATATCGCCCGCACCGCCGAGCGAAAACAGCATCATGACGATCTGGATGACGAGCAGGATGCTCGCCACCACGGCGATGATAAAATAGATTTTTTCCGCAGTGCTCAAAGCCTGAAACCACATAAGCCGCTCCTTGTCGGAATTTGCCGGATCCCGTCGGATATTTTCGCTTCCGATTATATCATACGCCGCGCCGCCTGTCAATGCCGCGGAGCATGCTTTCTGATACTATGCCGCTTCCCTTCCGTTTATTCTGAAAATGCGGGCGCGGAGCAACCGCTCCGCGCCCGCACGCATGCACTCTGTTCAAGGTCTCGGCGGATCGTAAAAAACAGTCCACCGTCGCGCCGCCTGCGGACACGGATTTTGTACTGCTTCAACATAACAAAACCGTCCTTGCGGAGCGGCTTTGAAATGTTGTTCGGGTTGTTTCCTCTTATTTTACAAACGGATATATATTCTTTAATAAGTGTCGCCTCATCTTTATCAACAATATGTATTCTGTAAAAATATCCGTTAAATCGGATTTCAAGTCCAAATTAACGGAAAAATTGAAAGTATCTTTTCTTGCGAACACTATCTGTTGTTTTTCACATATCCAAGCAAACTACCTGAATTTCTTCTGACATATCCAAGCAAACTAGGCGAGTCAAAAAATGCCTGTTCTTGCATTGCAAAGCAGACAATGAAATTGACTGTCAGATTTGGATATGAAAACAAAAAAGCAAGAAAAAAGGCTGAAAAGGATCCTTTTCAGCCTTAAAAATTGCAGTTTTTATGGATTTTTTCGTTCCAACATCACCAACGTCTCAACATTAGGCCCTGATTTCAAAAAAACTTCCCTAACCTCTTTTCCCTCTTTATTAACGGGAAAATTGAATTTTATTGATTTTAGAGGGTATTTACTTTCTCCTTCGGGATATATTTGGATTTCCTTTATCAAATGAGATATGAGCTGTTTTCTTTCCTCATCTGTGATCCTATCATATAGCTCACCGAAGTTTTGCAAGATTTTATAAATGCTCTCCATTGTCAATATCTCTGTTTCAACGGACTTCTTGCGTAATTTAGCATCTTCGATCTTTTCTTCTATCTCAACCATTATATCATACAATGAATCTAAACGCAAGGTCATATCATGTATTTTCCGTTCTCGATGAGAAGCGTCTATTGGTAAAGTATCTATTTCCTTTTCCAAACGCGATTTGTTCAATTCTACTTCTTTTAATTTGTTCTCATAGTTCCGAATTTCCTCATCAAGTTTAGATATATCAATCTGTATGCCGATACGCTTTTTAATATCCGAAGCAAATCCCTCATCTTGAACAAGCTCTTTGATCACTTCGACCACCAAAGGTTCTATATCTGTTTTTTTCAGATTAGCACTATAATCACAGTAATGACCTCGCTGCAATTTATTCCGTCCGCAAGCATAATAATAAATCTCTTTATATGTACCATCTTTTTTTGTCCAACTAACCTTGTTTGCGTACATACCACACCCGCATTTAGGACATTTTATGATACCCGTAAGCAAATGCGCCCTCTCCTTTCCCACGATTGATTGTGGTTTAATGCCTGTCGCTAATCTTTTTTCATGTGCTGCCTGCCAGATTTCCTCACTGACAATGGCTTCATGCTTCCCGTCTTGCAGTAAAAAGTCTTGTTTGTTTACCGTTCTATATTCGTCTTTCTTTCCCTTTACTCGTTCTCGCACCCTCCGACCATATGCAATCTTTCCGCAATATACGGGATTATCTAAAACCACCTTTATAAAGTGTCCGCTAAACTGTTCTGCATCAGTCTTTTTTCTTTTCTTCTTTTTAATGCCTTGCAGATTAAGATATTTTGCAATTCCGACGTAACCCAAATTAGAATTGACAAACTTATCAAATATCAGTCGCACAATATTTGCTTCATCATCCTCAATATACAAAACTTCTTCATTAAGAGAATATCCAAACGGAGGCGGGCCACCGTTCCATTTCCCTTGTCTGGCTTTTTCCCTTCGCCCATTCATAGTCTGTTCAAGGATATTTTCTCGCTCTATTTCTGCAACAGCAGATAATACTGAGATCAACAGTTTACCGCTTGCCTGCGAAGAATCTATACCTTCTTCAATGCACAATAAATTTACCCCATAGGACTGTACTAATTCCAATGAGTTAAGAATATCGGCTGCATTTCTACCAAAACGCGATAATTTATATACAAGAATATAATCGACTTCAAGCCCTGCTTGTATATCGGAAAGCATCCGCTTAAATGCGGGCCTTCCTTCTATTGACTTTCCCGATTTACCTGCATCCTCGTATATCCCAACAATCTGCATTTCCTCACGTTCGGCAAATCTTTTCAAACAATTTTTTTGTCCTTCAAGACTATATCCATCTACTTGCATTTCTGTGCTGACTCGCGGATATAAAATACATTTTTTCCCTTCTCTATACATTGCCTATTCTTCCTTCTTATCTAAAAATTCTGTTCCGTATTTGCGTATTACCCCGACAAGGGAATTGATAAATAAGTTATACTCCTTTCCTTCCTCTGTGGTAAATTTATCTTTCTTACCGTTTGCGCTTGCCATTTATTCCTCCCTTATAGATTTAAGATTAGAGAAGATACAGCGTAACGGTATAAGTCCGATACGCCACATCTTCCCGATGTGCGTTTTCTTTCCTACGCCGTTCGGCATGATTATTTAGTTGTTTTCTTCTTTGACCTTATTTTCCAGCAGAATTAAGTTGCTCTTTTGTCGCTACGCGCATATACCAAACCACTTTATATCTTTTCATCTTAATATCTCCTTTTTAATAAAAATATGAGCGCAAGGACCGTAGTCCTTGCGCTCGCACTTTTACTCTTTATTTAGTTGATTTTTCGGGCCGTAGTGATCGAGCAGGGCTTGATACCCTGCAACGATCAGTTCTACTTTTGTAATTCTATTCTTTTTGAGAAAGGCACAAATCTCATCGTGCAGCTCCCTCGGTAATCGCGTATTGTATTGCTTTGTCGCCTGCTCTCGCTCCGTTTTATTTCGTACCTCGTAATTCCGGCGCGCGCGACGGAGCGGCGTTTCTTCTTTCTTTGCCATAGCACCCTCTCATTCCGTAATCGCACAGATAATCGCGCCAATGCAATTCATAAGAAACGCTCCGACAACGACGATTCCTATAAACAATGCTTTCAGCAATCCTTTTCCGATTCCTAAAACAGCTCTCATCTCACGCCTCCGTCCTTAATCCACATACACAAGCTCGGAAAGTATTTCTTCCTCTATGAGCCTCTGTATCTCTGTCTGCCTGCGGTAGTCCTCCATAAAGTTTCCCGTCCGCTTATACCGTTCGTCTTGGGACAGCTTGGCGTACATGGTTTCGTACAGCTCGTCCGCCTGACGGTCGATGCCGTGCAGGTATTCGGGGAGGTTCTCCATCGCCCAAAACTTTCCGACATTCTCCTCTTCCAAATACTTCTTGGCGAGCGTTCCGTACTTGCCGTAGGTATGCTTGACAGGCTTGACCGCTTCACGATAGACTCTGATTTCTTCTTCCGTCAGCCCCTCGCCCCTGTCCGCTTTTGCAATGATTTCCTGTGTGTTCATGAGTGCGCCCTCCTTCTGTTTCATTGTACTTCTATTATATCGTGCTATCACGATATTGTCAAGAGTACCAAGTGAATTTCCCGAATAAATTTTTTATGTCACCAAAGCAGCAATTCCACGGATAAGATACGGGCAGGCAACGAGTATTGCAAAGATTACGACAAGCCCTACAAAGTAGTTCACGATCATCTTCCTCGCTTTCTCTTTGTCCTCGTTCTTATGGGCGATTGCAAAAAACACCCCCATTACGATACTCCAAATGGCAGCGGTCGCAAGGAATACCCATATCATATACGGGCGGTACTGCTCGAACAGATCTTCCACATACGACGTTACCTCGTCATACTGATCGCCAAGTTCCTGCGTATAGGAATCGTCGCATATCGTACAAGTATATACTCTTGTCGTCTTGCCGTTTTCGGAAGTCGAATCGGTAATCGCATAGCTATGCCCCGGCGCAGCAATGACTTCCGTATATTCGTCGCCGCACTTGTCGCAGACATATCTGCGTTCTCCGTCCTCCGTACAGGTAGCCGCCTTTACGATAAAGTTGGAATAATTATGCCCCGTAGGATACGCACCGTTTTCTTCGGTATGTTCGTACCCGCAAACCTGACAGGTATAAACCGTCATGCCGAACTCGGTACAAGTCGCTTCTTTTGTTACCATAATATAGTTATGACCGAGCGGCTGACTTTGATTATCCGTATAGCTATCTCCGCACCTGCTGCAAGTATGTTTTGTATAACCGCCTTCTTCGCAAGTTGCCGACACCGTTTCCGTCACATACACATGACCGAGCGGCTCTGTCTGACTGCCCTGATAGCTTACCCCGCATCGGGTGCAGGTATAGACTGTTCCCCCGCGTTCGGTACACGTTGCCGAAACGGTTTCCTCGACATAGTTATGCCCGATTGCCGCCGTTTCGTTGTCGCGGTAACTGTCCCCGCATCTCGTGCAAGTATAGATCGTGTAGCCACGCTCCGTACAGGTCGCTTCCACGATAGACGCGACATAACTATGCCCCGTTGCTCCCGTTGGATTATCCGTATAGCTCACGCCGCATCGCGTACATTTATAGGTCGTGTACCCATCTTCCGTACAGGACGAATCTTCCGTTGTCGCTGTGTAACTGTGTCCGAGCGGCTGCGTTTCGTTGCCTGTGTAGTTATATCCGCATTTCGTGCAGGTGTATGTCGTATATCCCGCGCTCGTACAGGTCGGATCGGTAACGCTTGCGGAAAAGCTATGCCCCGTAGGAGCGGTTTGATTACCCATATAACTGTCTCCGCATCTCTCACAAGTATATGTCGTATATCCGCCGCTCGTACAGGAACCGGTGGTCGTCGATGCCTTATAGCTGTGTCCGAGAGCCTGCGTCGCATCGGCGGTATAACTGTCATCGCAAACCGAACAGGTATAGACAGTATAGCCTCCCGCCGTACAAGTCGGCAATGTAACTTTCGGAACATAAGTATGCCCCTCCGCGCAAGGATGTATCGTCGTGATCGTATAAGTCGAAGTATTCCCCGCTTTGTCCGTCGCACGAAAATAGAAAAGTCCCTGTGCCTCTGTGGGCTGAATGTATGTTCCCGATGTGTATGTTTTCCATACCGAGGACGACGGCGTTCTGTATTCGAGCTTATTCACACCGCTGCCGCTGCCTGTTGCCGAAAAGCGGAATTTCTCTTTCGTAGAACCGCCCGATGCGATCGTGTTCCCGTTCTCCAATGAGAATGTACCGGAAGGCGCTACTGTATCGAGATAGACATAATAAGTAGATGATTGATTGCCCACCTCATCCACAGCATAAAAACGGTACAGTCCGTTCGTCGAGCTTGCAGAAATTGTTTTGCTCGATGAACTTGTATATGAATACGAACCCGCTCCCGGTGCCATCCAATATATTCTATCTACACCACTGCCACTATCTGTTGATGTCACCGTAAATGCTTTATTGATATATTTCCCCGTTGTTGACGTCGATGCTCCGCTCAATGCTGGTTTTGTTGCATCCACACGAAATTGAAACGAGCACACCACTTTCGCCGCGCGGGGATGATCTCTTATCGGTGAAGAAACCTTCCACTCTCTATATGCTTCATAGCTTACCGAATATAGCCCGTCAGCCAAAGAGGTCATTTTACACTGACCGCTCGTTGCCGAACCCACCACTCTTCCCGAAGAATTTTTAACTTCAAATTTTTGCGTTCCAAATCCCCCGTTTACTTTGAGATTGACCGTATTGGAACCGATATACCCGCCACCAGACAGTTTTCCCGTTCCGGAATTCATTGAGCCATATATCTGAAAAGATACAACGGTTTCTACGCTCGCCTTACCACACTCAAAGGATTCTGTTTCATATACATTTGTTCCTTCTGCCTGAACAATAGAAGCTGAATCTGCATATACCCCTCTATACGCCGTATAACTGAATTGAACACTATATAATGGTGTTGTCGCCGCGTTTGCCGTCGCCGCCCCGTTTGGCAGCAACAGCAATGCGGAAAGCAATGCAAGTAACACGACAAAGATGACGACTGCCGCCGTTCTTCTTATTTTTATTCTCAATCCGTTTCCTCCTCTTTCCGTTCTTCAAACAGCGACTGCGTATAATCTCCCGCCTTGACGAGAATACAGTTGCGAAGTTCCGTTGAACCCACAAAGAACGTCTGCCCCGTCACCGCGGAAATGATCATGCGCTGTTCCTCGTCGTTGAAGCTGTCGCCCGCCTTGTAAATATCCAAAACGTCCTTCATGTCGGGCGCGGACAGCTTGAAGATAAAGCTGTACTGACTGTTCTTGATGATCGCCGAAGTCTTGCCGCGCAGCTCCTCGTTCGCATTCCAATCGGCAATGTTCTGGGTTGCGGGAATGAACGAGCCGTTGTACTTGCGGATACGTTTTGACATCGAATAGAAGAAGTCGAGCGCGATGGGAAACTTCGGGTCGATATAGAGATGCGCCTCGTCCGCGATGATAAGCGTATGCAGGTTTGCCCCGCCCTTGTTCTTCTCTCTCGCGTTGATAACTTCCTGTTCGATAAAACGGAAGATAAGCAGCATCTGCGCGTTTGCCACGACGTTGTTCTTGTTCGCAAACAGGCTCTGAAAATCGAAGTCAATCAGGTTTGCGTCCGTCTTTAACGTGGACGGCGCGTTCCAAATATCCGAATATCGCCCGCTCACAAACTTCTGCAAGTACAGCTCCGCCGTGCGCATATCGCGCAATGTCAGGCTGTCCATGCTTTCCTTATCCTTTGCTTGCAGCGTTTCGAGAAGATCGGAAAACAACGGGAAGTAATCCGCGGGGAACGCCGAACAGTCGGTATTCTCCGTAATACCCATTCTCTCGTAAGTTTCCACGACAAGATTATTGATAAGTTCAATGACATCGACGGGCGCGTCCGCAAGCACGATTTTGAAAAACGATTCAAGCATTTTCAAGTGTGTATTGAACGTAACCTTCGGGTCTGCGGGCGTGCCGTCCTCCGTGAGTATTTTATAGATATGGAAAGGATTGATGCGCCCTTCCTTTGCATTGCCCACGTCGATGATGTTCCCGCTCAAATTCCGTGTAAGCGTCAGATACTCGGCTTCGGGATCAAGCACAATCACTCTCGTGCCGTTCGCCCATTCGTTAGCGATGAGCGTTTTAAGGAAATACGATTTGCCCGAACCCGACTTGCCGATGATCATGGCATTGCTGTTCTGATACAGGTTTCCGCGCTTCCATAAATTGAGAATGAACGGATAGCCGTTCGTCTTATTCTCGCCGAGAAGGATACCCCCATCATCGAGGACGCAAGTCCTCACAAACGGGAACACCGCCGCAAGCGACGAGCTGTTGATTCCGCGCTCGTGGTTTTTCAGCGTTGCCGCAGGCGATACCGCCGCAGTCTTAAAGCCTTCGATCTGCAAGCCGTACAGCGTGGACGGTTTGAAGTTGTCCGTGAGCAAAGCTCTACGCACAGCCTTTTTGTAATTTTCGTTTTTGAGATAGTTATAAGCCGTGACGGTCAGCGTAACGTCGAGCAGGCTCTCGTTCTCCGTCTGCAAACTATCCAAAAGCGCGTTCATTGTTTCTTGGTGCGTTTCCGCGCTGTTCGCCTCGCTCGCCTTATCCGCCACGATCTGCTTGGTCGCCATCTCGCCGATACATTTGTCGATACGGCGGATAGCCTTGTACTTATCCACGGGCCGAACGTGCATCACTACCTTTGTGTTCGGAATATTGAACAGCTTTGCTCCCCATGCGTTTTTGACGCGCAAGGGGTAGTCTGCGACCGCAAGCACGCTTGCCTCCGTTCCGTCGATGATATATTTGTTGCCGTGGAATACCACTTCTTTCGGCTTTACCCATGCGAGCAGATCCTCATCCGCAATATCCTTTTCCTCGCGCTCGTCAAAGTTCCGCGAAAAGCTGTATTTCAGAAACACCGCCGCATCGCGCTGACCTAACAGCTTCGTGGACAGTCCGCTCTTTCCGAACTCACCCGCGATATTGATCGCCGTACTCTCCAAATCAAGTTCGTTCCTGCCGTACACTACAATATAGTAGTCCGACAGGTACTGCTTTCGGATGTTGTTGAGCTTGTCGATACGGTCGATGCGTTCCTGCAAAATGCCGCGGCGGATGTCTTTGACGTCGGAATACTCGTCGCTATCGCGCAGCGCGGAGAGCTTGTCAAAGACGTCCTTTGCAAAGCCGTCCAGATTTACGGGGCGGTCGATCTTGATGATGTCCGCGCTTTGATTGGCGTCGAGCAGTTTCAGCGCGTTTGCTATGTAGCCGATGTCGATATTCTGCTGCACCACGTCCTCGATGCCGAAGTTCTTTTGCCCGATCTTAATGACCCTGCCGAACATACCTCCGCTGTACGCGAGCAAACCGTTTGTTTTGATTTCTTTCAGCCCCAAAAGCGTGTCGATGTTTTCTTTCGGGTTCTTTGCGTCCGCCGTATATCGCTTTTTGGCGAACAGGAATTTTACGTTTTCAAAGATACAGGTATAGAAAATGCCGTCCGGCGTGGGCATGAACATGACGACCGCTATAAGCCCCATGATAATGGCTAGCGTCCAGTTCCCCGCCGTGACCGCAATGAAAATGAGCACAAATACAAACAACGCGACGATTACGTCCGTCATGGAATAGCACTTCCATACCGTATTCTTCACTTTGATTTTTTTAGGGATAATTCTCAACTGTTTTCCCCTCCTTCTTCACTTCCTCCGTCCGGTGCGCTCGCGCTTTCGCCGCCGTCGCTGTACTTGTCGCTTTCATCTCCGCCGGACGAACTGTCACCCGAATCGCCGCTGCCCAGCGATTTTCCGCTGCGGCGCTTTACGGCATGGGCAATTCCTCTAAAGCCCTTCGCTGCAAGCCCTATCGTCATTGCACTTGCAATGCGTCCGCCGTAGAACGCGCTTCTGAGCCACCCGCCGCCGGCACGCATATCGTCCGCCTGCCCGAACAACCGAGCAAACAACGTCTGCCCTGCGGGGATGAGCATCGCGCCGCCAACGATCATGAAGATCGTGAACATGGAATTGGCAAAACCGCTCACGCCGTCGATGTGCATACCGTTGATGATGGGCAACACAAGCACGAAGATATTGACCGCGAACACCGCGCCGTAGGCGAGGATGATCTTCGTCACGAACATCTCGCGCCAGTTCTTGAACCGCGCACCGTCGTCGAGCGGCAGCGTTGACATTGCCACGGGCATCGTGAAATATGTAAACACGATCTCGTACACGCGCTTTGCAAGGTTTAATACCGCCATGATGAGCGCGATCGCCAACGCGACGCCCGCGATAAGCGCGGGCAGATACAGGAACGTGTTCGGATTGACCATGCCGCTCAATTTCCACGAAGTGGGCCAAATGCCGAACAATGCCGCGTTATACCCGCCGAGGATCTGCCCCACCGATAAAGACGTCACGTCAATATTCGATGCGGAATACCCGTTCAGCCATTCACCGACGCAGGCATTGAATATTGCCGTCGAAAGTTTGGTCGTGCTGTTCACCTGGAATATCCGTGCCAAAAGTTGTAAGAACGAATTTGCGATGAGGATACCGAGGATCACGACGGCGAGCATTGCCATAGTTCCTAACAGCGCGAGAAAGAACTTCCCGACTATCGTCGAAACATTCCGATTGTTTGCGATCATGTTCTTGACAAGCCCCACGATCGTGAAGATACAGGTAAGCCCCACAGCCGTTATAAAGATGCACCAAAACACCGCGCCGATCGTCGAATCGCCCACGATAAACTCAACGATGTTCACCTGCTGCCCGTGGTAGTTTACGTTCGCAACGCCGGAGATCGCGGAGAATATTTCCATAAGTCCGTCGATAAGCTGTAACAGCCATAAGAAAAGCTGCAAGCCTATCTCCTGAATAAATATCAGCATTTTGTTTCCCCATAAGAATTTTAAATAAGATGAATTGTTTTTGTTGCCGTCCTATTGACATTTGTACTACATTGTATTATAATTGAAATACAGATAGAGTATAATGTAAAGGAGGTATTGTTTATGGCAAGTTCTATCATTCAATTCCGCATTGACGACGATCTCAAATCAGAGGCAACCGCAATCTACGAAAAGCTCGGGATCGATCTATCTACTGCCGTGCGTATGTTCTTAAAGCGCTCCGTTATGGAAAACGGCATTCCGTTCCCCATGACCTTACAAAAAGAGGACAGCGCAGCTTACGCCTTGCAGGCACTGAAACAGCTCAATGCCGAAGCGGCAAAAAACGGACTTTCGGATATGTCGTTAGAGGAGATCAACGCAGAAATTGCAGCATACAGAAAAACGCGTAAGGCAGATCAAAAATGAAATATTATGCCGTAATTGACACCAACGTTTTGGTTTCCGCCGTCCTGAAGGAAGGCTCTGCTCCGTGGCAAGTCGTAAAAGAGGCGCTCGATGGCTGTATCACGCCCCTCCTCAACGGCGATATTTTAAGCGAATACGGTGAGGTTCTGCTTCGCAAAAAATTTGCATTTTCGGAAGAAACCGTCGCAAAGCTCATCACCGCACTTCCAAAACGCGCGATCTTTCTCAATACCGTACCGACAGACGAAGTTCTGCCAGATCCCGATGACGCCGTGTTCTACGAGGTCGTTATGGCTGCGCCAGACAAAGAACATGCCTACCTTGTGACAGGCAACCTCAAACATTTTCCCGTGAAATCATTCATCGTCACCCCACGGGAAATGCTCGAGATCATTCAAAACGATCGATCCTGACCCCGAAAGAGACAGGCGGCGAATGATTTCGCCGCCTTCATTTTTCTTTCAAAACGGTCGAGTTTCGCCCCGACAAAGTATCAGCCCAAAAGATATCCGATTTACGCGCCGACCCAAGCGGACAAGCCGTTGATGAGCAAAGGCGCGCCCATTGCCACGACGAAGATAATGACGATGCCGATGACGAGATTCTTGATCATGTCGCGGGCGTTGATCTTCTCTTCGTTGCGGTGCGCAATGGCGATTTTGATACCGATGTACGCACCCCAGATGACGACGACCGCCGCGAGCGCGATGACGATGTAGATCCAAAAGCTGTCGATCAGACTCTGCAATTTTGCCACGATCTCGGCAAGGCTGCCGTCCAATCCTTCTGCCAACAAATTGCTATTCATGTAGTATGTATTCCTCCCTCTTTATCAGTTTTGATTTTTGTTCTTTCTCTTCTTCAAGAAGATGACCGCACCGATGCCGCCCGCAACGAGCAAGATAAACACGATGAGCAGTACGGCCGCCGTACCCGAGCCGCCGTTTTCTTTTGTTTCGTCGGGCTCTTCGGGCGTTTCCTCCTCGTTTCCGCCGTCAGGGTTTTCGGGTGTTTCGGTCTGTCCGTCGTCCGGGTTTTCCTCGTCGGGATTTCCGGGTGTATCGCCGCCGTCATCCGGCACTTCCCCTTCGTCGGGGTCTTCGGGTTCCGTAGGTTCTTCGGGTGCTTCACCCGCCGAGAGATCGAACATGGTAAGCTGAGCTCCGTCTTTGTCCGTGATCGTGACGAGCCAATCCCCATACAGATCGGCATAGTCCGCCTGCCCGTATTCGTTGGGAACGAGCTGCAATGTTTCCCCCGCGGCGTTGGTGAGAAGGACATTGAGTTCTCCCGCCTTGCTGTCGCCGCAGATACAGACGCGAAGCGCCACAAAATACTTGTCCGCTTCAAAGTCCTGCACATGAAGTTCATACTTATGCTCGTGTACGGGCTTCAGCTCTTCGATATACCCATCGTCCCCGCTCGTTACAAAGTCGGAAAGATAACTGTAATTGCAGACGAAGCAAAGATGCCTCGTATAACCGAGGCTGCCTTCCGCCGCCTCCACCACGATGTCGATATAGCGATGCCCCGTCGCGTTCACATAGTCCGTCACATATCTGTCGTTACAGGCGGAGCAGATATGCTCGGTATAGCCATAGCTCACACACGTTGCGGGGTGCAGGGTTTCGGTGTATGTATGCCCCGTCGCTGCGACAAGGTCGCCGATGATCACTTCGCCGCACGTTTCGCAGGTATAGATCGTGTACCCGCCTTCCGTGCAGGTCGGAGCCGTCACTTCTTCCGCGTAGGTATGCCCCAACGCCTCCGCATAACTGTCTTTATACGAATAGCCGCAGGTGTTGCAGGTATGCGTTGTATAGCCCTGTTCCGTACAGGTGGGTGCGGTCACTTCCTCCGTATAGTCATGCCCCGTTTCGTCCACGAACGTGTCCGAATACTCATAACCGCACGCCGTACAGAAATGCGTGACGTACCCCTTATGCGTACAGGTCGCAGGCACGGCAATATCCTGAAAGGTATGCCCCTTTGCCGCCGCGAAATCGTCCGTATAGCTGTCGCCGCAGTTTGCACAGGTATAGACGGTATAGCCCTGCTCTGTACAGGTCGCCGCAAACGTCTGCGCCGCTTCGTAGTCATGTTCGCAAGAGCCGTCTTCGGCGGCATACACCGCAGCCGTTCGCACCGCAGCGGCAACCGGCTTTGCCGTCGCCGCACGTTCCGCCGTTTCGTTCCCCGTTTCCGCACAGCCTGCAGCGCCGAGCGCCGCGATAAGCCCGATCGCGAGAACGGGGATAAGTTTCCATAATTTCTTCAATTCAGATCTCCTTTTTCATGTTCTTGCCTTTTCCTGCAATTCGAGCAGTTTCGGCAGTTCTTCGCTCAGATACTTGTCGAGCGTTTTCAGTTTTTGCTGGGTACTCAATTCCGTATATTGCTCCAAGAGCATGGCGATCAAAAGTTGCTTGTTTTCCAGCTTTGCCTCCAATAAAACCTTCGCGTCCTCCTCCGTGAGCATCTCTGCCGTTTTGAGTATCTTTGCGTGTACCTCTTCTGCTTTCGCGTTCCAAGCCTCGTCGAGCGCGGCAATATCGGGGATGCTTTGCGCTTCCTCCTTTGCCTGTTCCTCTTCGCGGCGCTCGATCGCGTCGAGCTGCTTTTCCTCTTCCTCCGCCCTGCTGCCGCCGAGGATATCGAATACATATCGGCTCTTGTCGAACAGCCGCGCTTCACGCTTCCCAATATCCGCCTTACCCGCCGCAAAATAAATGTCTTTGAGTTCATACGACGGCGTGAACCGCGTCCAGATCGGCTCATAGCCTCTGACGGATACAATGGCGTCGCCCTTTTCGTCACCGTTCAAACGCTCGAGCATCCCCGGCGTTATGAGCGGCTGATTGCTCGCGCCCGTGTTGGACGATGCGGGATTTTCCGCACTCGTATTCACCGAAAAGCTCTTGACTTTCTTCTGCCCGCAAAGTTCGGAAAACTCTTTCCGCGTGTCGGGATCGTCCGAGCCGATGAAGATTTTAATGTTTCTGTTCGTTCCATAGGGATAAAAGAAAAACGACGCAACCATTTCGATTACGCCGTCTTAGAAATAAATTATTAAGTTTTAGTTCAATTTAATCTGTTATTTTTTCAATAAGCAACTAAAAAGAGTCGAGTAATGTATATTCATTTCACGACTCCACCGTCTTTTTATTTATACTTTTAATAACGATTTTGTGAACATTTACTTGCGCGAGGAACTATGTTTGCCATAGCCGACATGAATAACGCAAATTAGATACTTTACAAGGCGCGAATTGTTTCCAACAGTTTCTTTCTTGAGGCAATGAACACAGGTAAAAACGTGCCGAGGAAGGCAAGAATGATGGTAACTGCTATCATCAATAAGATCCAAATACAAATATTGTGAGGCGAGTCTCAATTACGCTTTAAGCACATTGTTAAGCACCGCTGCCGCAATCGGCGTGCCTACCACAGATAATATAAGGCAGATTCCGACTATTACTCCCGATTCGCAGAAGAAAATCTTAAATATATCCACGCCGCGGGCGCCGATTGCTCGCAATATTCCTATCTCTTTCTTTTTACGTCCTATGGAAATTGTAATAAAATTTAGGAGTAACAGCGCGACAAACACCATAAATATCAACCATATAACCAACAGCACCGTGGAAAGAAGATCTATGACCTCGCTTACAGACAGCACCGTATCATACAGCGAATTTTCCAGCGTATAGAATACCTCCGTATCTGCATTTACTGTGTTTAGCCTGTAGAAAACTTCTCTCAATGCACTTTCTGAATTCGGTATCGGTATAAAGGTATACTCAAAAAGGGCCTTATCTTCACGCTCGTACTTTGTTGTAACCTTTTGCGCTGTATCCATTATATCGAGAGAATCAGCAACAAATAAGAGCGCGAATACCGCGCTCTTTTTTATTTATACTTCAAAATATAAAGCACGAATTGTATCATTCGGTTTCTTTCTTACTTCAATAAAGACAAAGACGTATGAACCGAGGAAGACAACAGTGATGGTAAACTGCTATCATAAACGCTACAGGTAGCGAGCTGAAATAAATATTATAACAATGCACCCCTTTTGTATTGAATTATATTTAGAAAAAATTATTGAACACAATAAAAGCGCGATGTGACCTATTGTCACATCGCGCAGCTCCATTTCATACTATGCCTTGCCATAGCATGGATACTACTTATCAGAACTATTCATATTTTTTAAATATACCAATAAAGCTGATAATCCACCGATTGCAATTGTAATGGGAAAAGTCACATATCCCGCATATCCATTCGGATCCAAAAATCCAAATATCCCTACGAGTGCTATAATAATGCTAAAGATGTATAATAATTTAATCAATTATATCACCCCCTCACAGCATTAACCAAATGTAACTCGTTGAGTGTCCCAATCAATAGCAAAGGCATTGTTATTCACGACAGAAAATGTTGCATACGTTGAAACATCCACGCTTATTTTACCTTTTGTCGTAAATGAAGTAGCAAAGGAAAACATATCTCCAGAAAATGGCCTTCCAAAGAACCAATACCTACTTACTTTCCAAGATACTTCTTTTGCGTTAGGATCGTAACTACTATCAATTGTAGGCCCAGCACCTGAGCCAAAATTAATTCCAATAGAAGTTCCGCCTGTACCTAGATTTAATCCAACGCTTACGTTATTTGCTCTGTTTACATCTTTGGGTGCATAGTCTGTTATATTATCGCTAGAATTAACAAGCTTATGCTTCACCTGAATACCATTAAAGGATACCCGTCCTATTTGCGTGTCAGGATTAGTTTGTGTTCCTGTTACATTGGTTTTTAAAGCATAATAATCGTATACGGGATCACTTTCTGATTGATCCTTATATAAAATATAATCCACGTTTATATATGCAGAACCATATCTACTACTGTATACTCTATGCCCATAAGAGCTATAAACTATGGACGCTTCTCTATTAATTTTAGAAACAAAAGTGCTATTAAAATGTTCAATTATGATAGAAACACAATCTTCTTTAGCCAAGCTTTCGCCTGTTACAGTCAAACTTTGAGAATTAGAATTTCGTGTAATAGCTATAATCGCCTCTTTTTTTTCATCGTTCTGTTCATTATCAAAACGCATTTCTACAGTGTCAACTATATTTCCTAAATTGTTAGAAGCGTTCATATTTTGCTTATGTGTGATAAAGAAGCAATAGAAGTGCAAAAAATTTTGCCGTTCCTATCCGACACTTGGCCATTGTGTCGGATAGGTCGGGCGGTTATTCGGGCAAGTCAATCTTGCCGACAAAGCTGTAATAAATCTCAATGTCCTGCCTGCGGGTGCCGTTCTCATCATAGCTGCACTCATGCACCACAATTTTCTCGATCATTTCCCGCAAGAGAGTGGGGGTCAGTTCTTCAAAGGCAAGGTGCTTGCGGACAATGCCCATAAATTTCTCGGCGTTGACGGTAGCTGCCTGTGACTTGTCCAGTTCGGCTTGCAGGGCGGCGGCTCTCTTTTTCAGCTCCGCTTGCTCGGCTTCGTAGTCAGCCGACAGTTCCATGAAACGCTCATCGCTGATTTTGCCGTTTACATTGTCCTCATACAGCCGCTTGATAATGCGGCTGATTTCAGAAATGCGTTCCTGCGCCTGTTCAAGCTGCTTGATGGCTGCGGCGGTCTTTCGCTTGCCGCCGATCTCGTTCTGCTGGACAAGTAGTTTCACAAACCGGCTCTCATGCTTGGCTGCGTATTCGGTCACTTGCCGGAGATTTGCCAGGACACCAGCGGTCAACAGATCGGTGCGGATAAAGTGCGCCGTACAGTTGCGGGTGCGCTTCTTGTAGCTGCCGCAGATGTAGCAGTCCTGTTTGCGGTCTTTGTTCTGATACCGCTGCTGATACAGCACATGGCCGCAGTCGGCGCAGAACAAAATCCCGGAGAACAGCCCCACTTCATCGTAGCGGTTCGGGCGTTTGCGCTGTTTGCGTAACTCCTGCACCCGTTCCCATGTTTCCTTGTCGATGATCGGCTCATGGTGGTTCTCGAAAATGGCCTGCTTCTCGACGGGGTTCTCTATGCTGTGCTTGACCTTATAAGAAGGCTTTTCCGTTTTGAAGTTCACCAGACATCCGGTGTACTCTCGGTTTTCGAGGATATGAACGACGGTGTTGGTCGCCCATTTGCACTCATAGCCTGGGTGATAACGGCGGGTGCTGCCTGTCCGCTGATATTCCAGCGTCCCCGGCGTGGGGATTTGCTGCTCCGTCAGCATACGGGCAATCTTGGTCGGGCCATTTCCCGCAAGGCAAAGCTGGTAAATCTGCCGGACAACCGGGGCGGCTTCCTCGTCAACGATATAGTTCTCGTCCTTGTCCATGAGATAGCCATAGACTGGCTTGCTGGTTACAGGCTTGCCGCTCATGCCTTTTGCTTTCTTTACTGCCTTGATTTTCTTGCTCGTATCTCTCACCAGCCATTCGTTAAATAAGTTCCGCAGAGGGGTAAAATCATTGTCCATGCCGCCGTTTGCGCTGTCCACGTTGTCATTGACAGCGATAAAACGCACGCCCTTTTGAGGGAACAGCATTTCCGTGTAAAATCCCACCTGCAAGTAATTACGCCCCAGCCTGCTCATGTCCTTGACTATGACGGTGCCGACTTTCCCGGCTTCAATGTCTGCAAGCATGGCTTGAAATCCGGGCCGCTGGAAGTTCGCACCTGAGTAGCCGTCGTCGGTGTACCAGCGCAGATTGGTAAAGCCGTTCTGCTTGGCGTAGGCTTCCAAAATCCGTTTCTGGTTGGAAATGGAATTGCTCTCGCCTTGCAATTCGTCCTCATGGGACAATCTCGGATAAAGGGCGGTAATGAGGTTTTGGGTGGCTTGTCTTAACATAAAATCCTCCGTTTCCGACAGCCAGCCCCACTATTCCGTGGTTTCATTGTACCACGGAACAGGGGCGGCTGTACAGCGGTAAAAGTGATAAATCTGCTTCTTTACAGCTTGTCAAATCGCCTTTTTTTGTGTAGCAGCGGCTTCCGCTTCCAGTACCCTCGCCATCTTGTCGGCGGCGGTGCTGGTGGTGTCTTTCTTGAAAAAGCCGGACACGACAAGAACGGTATTCCCCATGCGGATTTCCGTCACGCAGTCGGGGCGGCGGGTGGTACGGTGGTCGTGCTGCTTGATATTCTCCATAGGCAATACTCCTTTCATTCAGCCAGCAGTTTCTTCATGGTTTCCATTTTCCGCTTTGCGGTTTCCTGCCGGAAGTTGACGCCAGTAAAGCGTATCGGGACGCACATGGACAGCAGTCGGTCATAAATCCGGGAATGGGCCGTGTCTGTCGGCTTTTTCAACTCGTCCAGCGGGCGGTTGGTGGTGGCGATCAGCGGCTTGTTGCTGCGGTATCGGGTATCAATCACATGGAATACCTGTTCCAGTCCATAGTCGGTGCCACGCTCCATGCCGAAGTCGTCAATGATAAGCAGCGGATAGCGGCAAAGGCGGGAAATATACTCATTCCGGCCTGTAAAGCCGGGAGAGAGGTCGCCCAGGATAACGGCGAAGTTCGTCATATATACGGGGACTTCTTTCTCCATGAGGGCGTTTGCGATACAGCCCGCAAGGTAGCTTTTCCCGTTGCCGACGTTCCCCCAGAACAGGCAGCCGATGTTTTCGGCCTGCATTTCTTCCCAATGCTCCGCATACCGCCGGGCAATCCCGGTCTGCGGGTTTCTGCCGTTGTCGTTCTCGAATGTCCATTGCTGCATGGCTGAGTCGGCAAAAGCCCTCTGTTTCAGATTTTCCACGGCTTCCACATGGCGGCGGTGTTCCTCGGCGGCCTGCCGCTGCTCACGGGCGGCTCTCTGGCAGTCGCACTCTGCCGGGTGGCGGTCACGGCCAAACAGCTCCTTACCCTCCGGGAAGTAGGCTTCTTTCGGCGTATGGCACTTTCCGCAGTAAAGCAGTCCGTCCTCGCCGATATAGTCCTCCATCTCCGGGGCGGCGGTTGTCATGTTCTCCAAAATATCTTTGATTTCACTTGTCATAAGCTTTCTCCCTCCATACAGGTATAGTCGGGGATGCCCTGTTTTACGGCTCCCTTTTTGTCATTGGCCGCCCATCTGTGCAAGGCGGCGGCATAATTCTGGTAGGCTTTCCCGCTGGCGGCAAGGTAATGGCTCATTTCCTCAATCAGCCGTTCCAGCCTGTCCGGGTATTCTGCCTGTAACTCGTCATATTCGTCCTTTGACAGAAAAATATTCTCATATCGGCCATAAGCTGTGGGCGGCTCCCCACTCGCTCTCATTGTTTGGTTCTCTATTAAGTTGTTTATATTAGTTTTGTTAGGGGTCGGTTTTCCGACCATCATAGGGTCGGTTTTCCGACCGTCATAAGGTCGCTTTTCCGACTGTATGAGGGTCGCTTTTCCGGCCATCAGTTGGTCGGAAAACCGTACCACTGGGACAGGCGGCACTTTCACATAAAGCCGATTGGGTGCGGAGAAGCCCCGCCGTTCCCGTTCTAAAAGCCCGGCTGCGTCCAGTTCTTTCAAGGCTCCCTTGATGGCGGTACAACCCTTGTCCAGCATTTCCGCTATCTCCGCAACGGGGTAGACAATGAATATCCTGCCCTCGCCGTCCTGCCAGCCGTTCTTCTGTGACAGGGTGGAGCGGTCTAATAAAAGCGCATACAGCAGCTTGGCGGTCTGTGAAATCTCCATTTTCAGCAGGAAACGGGGGTATGGAAGATAGGCGGGCAGCGTGGTGTCTGCCCTGATATAATCAGCGATAGTATCACCTCCCTCTGTGTTGTGTCGTTTTTGGGCTTTGTCACGCATTAGGACGGCATTTCCGGGGGGAAAGGATAAATGTATCGCATACCCTTTGACACCCACGAAAAAAGCCTTGATTTATGCGGGTTTGAAAGGCTCTAAAGCGTGACATTTCTGCCTTTGTTTCCGCTTTCTCTCGGCGGCTTTGCGTTTCTTCATGCACCCGGCGCAGCCGGGGCAGTATTTCCCCCGGTTGGATTTGGGGACAAAGGCCGCCCCGCAGACCGCGCAGCGTTTCCGGCTCCCCCGGTACAAGAGGGCTGCGGCCAGCTCCCCGTCAAGGGGCAGGACAGCCACACGGAACCAGCGGCACATGAGGGAAAGGGAAATGCTCTGGACGCACACGCAAGGCTCCCCGTCGTCTAACAGCAGGCAGTTCCCCTCGTCGTAGTTACAGCACTCATGTACCAGCCGCCGCGCCCGCCGGTGCTGGCGGTAGTCCATGCGGGGCAGGTTATCGCTCATGGCTCTGCTCCTTTCTGCGGTGCGGCTCGTCCCGGCGCAAAATCTGGTCGATGTTCCGCTTGACGGTCTGCAACTCCTTGAACCGCTGTTTCTGTTCGTGATAGGTGTTATACAGGCCGTCTTTCTCGGAGATAAGCTGCTCGATCTCGGCCTGCAACGCTTTCCGGGCGGGCAGCTTGGTAATGCCATGCGCCTTGAAATACCGGGCTGCTGCGTCGGCTATGATAAAATCGCTCTCATGGGCCTGCCGGTATGCGGCGCGGGCTTTCTCGGATTTCTGTGCCCGCAGCCCGTCGCGGGCGGCCTTGGTCTGGGCGTAGGCCAACACCTGCCGCTGCAACTTCTTTTTCCCTTGCAGCTTCGTTTCCAGTGCTTTCAGTTCGCCGCTGGTCTGGCGCATTTCCTGATAGGCGGTAGCAACGGCGGCTTCAAGCTGTTCCGGGGAAGAAAAGCCGTACTGTTGGTAGATGGTCAGGGTCTTGGCGGCCTGTTTCAGATTGTGTATCTTCGCCCATCGTTCATAGCCTTTGCCCTTGCCCTCGGCCATCTTCTGCTCAATGTCCACAAGCCGCTGCACACTGTCCTGTCTGGGGTCGATTTTCCCTGTCTTTTCGCCCTGTAAGCGGCCTTTCCCGGCGTGTAGGTATTCGGGTATGGCTGCGGTCTGTTCGGCGGCTCTGGCGGCTTGGTGCTGCGGGGTGTAGCGAACCGTTACGCCCCTCTGGGCGTTCTGCTCCAAAACGGCAAGGACGGCGGTGCGGTCAAAGTCGCCGCCCAGCTTCCGGGCGGTGATAGGCTTCGTCCTGTCTGGCGTGAGGTAGGACAGCCGCCCCCGGCTCTCCTTGACGGTCACACCCTCCCGCAACAGCAGAGAGGAAAACTCGTCAAAGCTGGCGGCGGTGGCAAGGGCTTTCCGTATGGTCTGCCGCAGCTTCTCCTTGTTCGTTTCAAACTTGGTCTGCCGGGGCGTGATACCGCCTGCAATCATGGGGGCGTTCTGCTTGTCCAGCGCGGCCTGTCCCTTTTTCTGCGCCCAATACTCCCGGTCGGTGACGCGGTTCTTGCTGCCGTTCAAGAGGTCGATTTGATAAAGCCCCTCCCGGTGGCACATCTCCATGACTTCGGATTTGAAGTAGCGCAGGGCAGCGTCGGTACATCGGTGCTTGCAGCCGACTTTCGTATCGGCCGGCCTGTCCATGTAGGGCAGGAACGGCACTTCCTCAATCCGCAGGCTGTTTATGACGATATGCACATGAATGTTGCCGCTGTGGTTATGCCCGTCCGGGTGGGTGCAGACAAGGGCCTGGTGGCCGGGAAAATGCTCTTTACAGAATTGTTCCCCCAACGCCTGCGCCCGGTCTACGGTCAGGCCGTTGTCCGGCCCGTCCCGCGGGTCAAAGCTGATGATGTAGTGGTGGCTTTTCACATCTTCCCGCCGCTGGTTTTTCTGATAGCGGAGATTGGCCCGCATACACGCAACGGCAAAATCCTCCCCGTCGCAGTTCAGCGTGGACAGCCGGTAGTCCTCGCGGGGGATAAGCCTGCCGGTTTCATCAAGGACGGGCTTCATGGTAAACTCGTCATGCTCAAAAAGCAGGTATTGTTCGGCGGCTCCGTAGTCGGCGTTTTTAGAGTTGATATGCTTGAGTGTTGCCAACCGCGTCACCTACTTTCTTGAGGACTTCATACTTGAGGACGGCAAGGTCGGATATGGCGGCGCGTACCTCGCCGGAAAGGGTGTTGTAGGGTACGCCGTATTCGTTCAGATACCGGGCAATCTGATTGAGGTTGCCGCCGATCCTGCCGTACTCGGCTGTCAGCTTCCCGACAGCGGAAAGCAACTCGTCATTGACCGACGACACATGGACAACCGGGCGTATGGTCGCCCGCCGTATCGCCTGCCGGAGAAATTCGGACTGGCTGATACCATAGGGCGCAAGCCGCGCTGTGAAGTCGGCGTATTCATCTTCGGACAGCCGGGTTTTCACAACGCGGCTGCGGTGGGGCGTGTTGTATTTCTTTCGCATGGTGTGACCTCCTTTCTCGCCCGTAAGGGCGCATGAGCAGGGTTTGGGGAAGGCACTCCCCAACAAGTTTCCCGCGAGGGGCAAAACTGCAGAATTGCGGATTTTGGCACCGTGGTAGAAACTTGCTCTCCGTGACTGCAAACTTTCTCTCACTTCCGTCCGCCACTTTTTTGGAAAACTGCAACCACAAAAGTTTGTTTCTCTTTTTCTGCTACTACTAATCCTGTAAAGGGCATTCCTGCCCGCTTTCGCTAAAATGACACCGGACGCAGTGGTTTCTACCCGGTGTTGGAGAAATCCTTTCTCTTTGCCCTCTACTACGGGTAAATGCTCCAAATGCCAAACACCAGGGCAGAAAAATTCCCTCCTCGCTTACTACTACAACCGGCAGGGGGCAAAATGGCCGGGAGCGGAGCCGGACAACAAAAAAAGCAGTAAATCTTTTTCAAGACTTACTGCTTTCGCTGGCCGCGTCGGTGGCGGCTGGTATTCAGTTTTTATGACTTGTCCGGTGGTTCGTCAAGCCGGAACTTGAATTGACAGTCAATTAACCGCTGCTTTACATAGTCCTCCACCTCGGCGTTGACCTGCCCGTTCACTTTTGAGAAATAGCGGATATATCCGGCGTAGTGGAGCAGGACAGCGTTCACGGCTTCTGGGTCGCCCTCACGGGCTTTGAGGATTGTTTCATAGGGGAGAAGTCTACTCATACCGGCTCACCCCCATTTCTTCGCGTAGCCGCTGCAAGGCAAGCTGGATATGCCGCCCCGCTGTGCTGCGTGACCGGCCAATACACGCGCCGATCACGCGCTGCGGCTGGCGCAGAAAGTAATAGCGCAGGATTTCTTCCCGCGTCTGCTCCGGCAAAACAGAGATCGCGTCGGCAAGGGCGGCGTTGCAGAGCAGGACGGTCTGACCGCAGACGGTAAATGGGTATTCCTCGTCCGGCTCCGACGCGGCAAACTGGACAAACTTCTCGTTCATCAGATAGTCAAGGGAAACTTGCCGTTCCCATTGCCGTTTAAGCTTCAAAATCTTGTCCAAGGCGGCACAGCGGATAACAGTCTTGCAAAAGGCGTTGTACCTGCGCTGGATATATTCTTGATAGGCTATCTGGTCGGTCATGGAAATTCCCCTTTCTGAATAATAGTGCGGGGCGGTGGCACTTCTTGCTGTCGCCCCTTGATTGCCTACCAGCAAAGGCGGGCGGGGCTGTCAACGGCTGCGCATATGCGCCGTTCATCTTGACCGTTGACTGCTCCGGCTGGCTTTGCTATTTACTAACTGATTTGTGGAATAGTACAACATAACAAGTGTTGCACTAAGCAATATTCCACCCACAATATCAGTAAACCAATGCACACCAGATAAAACCCGCCCAATGACCATAAAACTTGCATAGATACCACAAAAAGCATTTACTATATTCCTTAATCTTTTGCTTGAAATCAAATGGTGAAATTGCATAATAGCCGTAGGCATAATGCACATCATAAGCATTGTTGTAGAGGACGGATAAGAGGCTTCCAAAACACCCTCAATCAAAACAGGTCTGTAATTTACAACAAAAAACTCAAAAAAGAGATATGCCAAAAATACAAGCACATAAAAACCGCCTAATACCAAAATACTGCTATCTACACGAAACAGACTTTTCCTTTTAATAAGTTGCACAAGACCTACCATTGCAAATCCGAACATGATAAACAGTACAGCAATACTCAACCAGTCTGTTATACTATATAGCAGCATATTCACACCAAACAGCGTATGAAAATATTGATTGACTTCCGCAAACCCGACAGATGAACCCTGTGGGCCGATTGGCTGCACATCAACAAACATAATTGCCACTGTGTAGAGAATGAACAAAGCCAACAGTCCGGCAGCTACAATAAAATTGTTTTGGATTTTTTTCTTTTCTTCTTTCATTTTTTTGCTCCTTTGTTTTTTATGTATTTGGCTCTTGCCTAATCACACTTTAACTTTGGAGTGAAAAAAACGAAAGAATTTGCCCGTCACATCATTGATACGCTTCGTGTCATGGGCGTTTTAGCAACAAAGCGCCCTTGATAATCAACAAAACAAATGTAAAAAAGGCTACATAAGGTTGAAGGCTTGCAATAAAGATAACAACGCTAATTATAGTCAATATCATAGATAAGATAGTCTTTGTTTTTATCCAAATAATGCTGGAATAATTTTGCAAAGCTAACGTAGCAATACCACAAGCAACTGTTAATAAAATGATTGCAAAATATGCAACTTTTATGAACAATGGTGTTTCCTGTAACGATAGCAAAGACACTTGACGAATTATCTCGCCCCCTTGCTGTCCAAAAAGAGGGATAAAAAACAACATTACAACAGAGCAATCAATCAAGCCAAATACTAAATCACGCATATGCTGTGTTTTTTGGTGACTATCTTTTTCTGCAATACAAATCAGTTCTCTATTGGATAACAGTTCATCTATTGTTACTCCGAAAAATTCTGCAATAGCTTTTAAGGAGTCAATGCTTGGATAGCCACGCCCTGACTCCCATTTTGAAATGGCAGTTCGTGAAACAAACAGTATTTCAGAAAGTTCTTCTTGTGTTAGATTTTTTTGTTTTCTAAGTTCTTGCAGCTTTTCGTGAAATTCCATAAGCGTTTACCACCTTGATATTTTTTGTTTTTATTATACCATACGGATACAACTTTTTATAGCCGGTCTTTCAAATTACGGAATAGGGGCGGTTGCCTATCAAATTATTGTGTTACTTTACCGCACATGAGCATTATGTAAAGGTCATTAATAGCAAGTATTTCTTTATAATTGCTTATCGTTAGTCCACCATAAATATAGATTTTTGCATCAAATTCTTCATAGGCGTTACGCAATATCTGATTAATATTATCTAGGGTCGAATCTTCCACTGACACGGCATAACTTATGTAATTATCATATGCCTCATTAAAATCATCCACATCAACAAACTCAATATAATCATTAGTATTATATTGAGGAATGGACGACGACAATTCATCGTCTATAATTACCAATAATTTTTGGATTATCGGTAGTTCTGAGGCAAATGCACTGACACTTACCACATTCATTGCTACAATGCATAAGCAAGCAATTAGGGCAATAAAAACTTTTTTCATCTAATTACATCCTTGTTTTTTATTTAGCGAGATGGTTAGCAAGGTGACATCTCAAACTATTAAATTAAACACCTTAATTATACACTATAAGCTTAATTTAGTCAATAAAATAGTATAGTCAAACGATTTTTCTTTTCCCGTTGACTTACGCAAGCGTTACAAGAAAAAGAGTGAGTTCAATCTGTCACCTCATCAAAAACAGGGTCATCAAAGAATTCTCTTATAGTTAGCCCCATTGTAGATGCAATCTGATAAATCGTATCAAGTTGAACAGTATTAAATTTCATTGAAACCAATTTACCAACAGTCGAACGAGGAACCCCTCCCTCCTTCTGGATCTTATAACTTGTAAACTTCTTTTCTTTCTTCAACCTCTTTAACCTATCTGAAACTGCCTCCATCAATGTCATATCTATTTACCCCTAAATAATTTGTAGCTTATACGCTACTATTAGTATAGGTATTGACATTAAAAATATAGTAGAGTATGCTCTACTATGCCTTTACTTAATCACCGCTAAATGATATACTATTAGCTATGAAAGTATGTTTTATCGGGCATAGAAAAATAGATAATGTTGATGAGTTGACAGCAAAACTATACGACACCGTATATGAACTCATTGCAAACGGCGCCGACACGTTTTTATTTGGCAGCAAAAGCGAGTTTAATTCCGCCTGCTGGAACACCGTTTCTGCACTAAAACAACAGTATTCTTTTATAGAGCGAGTTTATGTTAGGGCAGAATATCCAGTTATAGACCAATCATATACTTCATACCTCTTACAATACTATGAAAAAACTTTTTATCCGCCAGAACTTATAAGAGCCGGCAAGAGCGTTTATGTCAAACGCAACCGTGCAATGATTGACGCCTCAGATATCTGCATCTTTTATTATAATCCTGAATACACTCCACCCGATAAAAAACGCAAAAAATATTCTTCCCTTCTGCCGGACATCAAACATAAAAGCGGCACAGCAATAGCGTTCACTTACGCACAACAGACACATAAACAAATTATTAACCTATATAAAGATTAAGACCGATGAATTATATCCTCGGTCTTAATCTTTAATTCTGTTTTCCTTTTCACGCAAAGCAGCATATCCAGCTTCTATGAGCTTAACTTTTGTAATTCCTTTTTCTTTGAGAAAGGCATTGATTTCGTCGTAAAGCTCGCGCGGAATCATAGTCTGGAAGTTGCCGCAGGCTTCCCTGCGCTTTTCCTTATTCTTTTCCTCGTACCTGCGGTTTGCCATTCTCTGCGGCGTATCTTCTTTGCGGGTAACCATGCTTATCCCCCGAAAACATTTTTACCCATTATAGCAGATTATCCGCAATATCGCAAACTTTAATTTATCATTATGACTCAATTTCGGGAATGCCTCCCACACAATTATAGATGATCTCCACTTCCTGACTGCGCTGCTTGTCGCTTTGGCGCTTATGTATAAGAATTTTATCTATGAAAGTTCTTACGACTTCGGGGGTCATTTCAGTCAGCTCCGTGTACTTTTTCACGAGCCGCATGAACCGCGATATATCTTCTTCATCCTTCTTCACTGCTGCAATATCTGCCCGAAGAGCATCTATTTTCTCGGTCAATTCCGCCTGCTCCTGCTCATAAGTTTGAGACAGCTTTTTAAACCTTTCTTCTGTAAGGTTGCCGCACACCTTATCTTCATACAAATTCTGTATTATCCTGTCAAGCATAGCTATTCGTTTTTCGGTCTCCTCGTATTCCCTATGCTTTTCTGCCGAATCCCTTGTAGACTTGCGCTTACTCTTCTCTTGGAGCATTGCCACAAATTCCTTTTCATGAGCCTTTGCCGTTCCGAGAACGCGTTGCAGATCTTCGAGAACAATTTTTTCAACCGCATGGAGCGTGATATAGTGCGAAGTGCATTGACTGCGCTTTTCCTTGCGGTACGAGGCGCAATTGAAACAATCCTTTTCCTTGCCGCGGTGCCTGTTGAGATACATTTTACTTCCGCAATCGGCACAATACAAAAGCCCCGAAAACACGCTCATCTCCCCATCGATAGACAACCTGCGCTTTATACCTTCCCTCAATTTCTGGACAGTATCAAACGTATCTTTATCGATTATCGGCTCATGCGTATTCTCAAACACTACCCAGTCCTCTTTCGGAAGAAAGACCACCGAATGGCTCTTATACGACTTCTTCTTTGTACGAAAGTTTATCGTATGCCCCAAATATACGGGATTAGAAAGTATGCGTCTGACCGCCGTTACCGTCCACATTTCGGGATGATTAACCTTTTCGAGCTTATATTTCCACCCCACTTTATGTTTCCATACTATTGGGGAAATCGCGCCCGCCGCGTTAAGTTTTTTTGCTATCTGCATGGGGCCGTAGCCTTCCACGCACATGGCGTATATGCTTTTTATTATCTCCGCCGCCTCTTTTTCGATATGCCAGTTACCTTCGCCGTCTTTCGTATAACCGTATGGCGGACAGTTTGTAAGGCTTTTGCCAGACTTACCCTTTGCCCTTAAAACCGCCTTTACCTTTTTGCTGGTGTCCTTTGCATACCATTCGTTCATGATATTGCGGAAGGGTGTAAAATCACTGTCACTTTCCACCATATTGTCTACGCCGTCGTTGACGGCTATGAAGTGAACGCCCGCCTCGCCGAAATACACCTCGCTGTAATATCCGACTTTGAGATAATCCCTGCCAAGCCTGGACATATCCTTGACGATTATAGTTCCCACGCGACCCGCGTCGACGTCGCGGATAAGTTCCTGAAAACCGGGACGGTTAAAGTTTGTCCCAGAATACCCGTCGTCCGTATAAAACTTAGGATTAAAATATCCGTGGCTTTGGGCATAATCGCCGAGCATCTTTTTTTGATTTACGATGCTGTTGCTGTCCCCTTCCTCGCCGTCGTCCACGCTCAGCCTGCAATAGAGCGCAGTCGATAAATCCTCAGCCGCCCTGACTTTCATTTTTTTGCCTCCTACAATCCTTTCGATAAATCGTTGACAAGCAATCGCCTGATTTTGGTCTCCACTTTTTCGGTAGCGCTTTCTGCCTGCCTTACCACCACCGAGTATGTATTCCTGCCTATCTTTTTTGTATAACTGTATTGATTCTGCTCCATTCCCCTATCCTTTTTAAATTAAATGTGCAGAACCGCCTGACTCTCCCTTATGCACAAACACCCGCGTTTGATATTTATCGTATATATACTATACACGGCTTTTGAAAAATTGTCAAGCGGCACGCACCTTTTATGCCAAAATTGAGATTATCATTATAATGCTTTGCACAAGCAAGAGCGCCGGCGTCGCCCAGAACAGAAACCTTCTGAAACCGCGCTCAAAAGAGACGCCCTCTTTAAGCTTCATAATTTCCTTTTCCGTTTCCTTCAGCTGTACTCCTACCTGTTTTGCCGACTCATCAATCTTTTTCTGAAAATCGGTTATAGTCAGCTCAATCGCCCTTGCCGTAGCTATACGAACTTCTTTCATCACCTTCTCCGTCATTTCCGTTTGATTGACCGTCAGTCTTTCCAGCCTTCTCGTCACGCTCTCGACGTTCTCTTTCAAGCCGTTCACGAACTTTGCGTTGTTCTCTGTTAAGTCGTTCACTTTCAGCTTCAAGTCCATAACTTGCACATTCAGCCGCGAAACCAAGTTGTTGCATTTCTCGTTCGACAGCGCCAAGGCCTTCTGTAATAATCCGCCCTGCGTGACGGCCAAAAGATTGTCCACCGCCGAGTTTAGCTCCATTACCTGCTGATTGTCCGTTATAATTTCGTCCTCGTCGTCCAAAATCGGTTGAGGACGTTTGCCTGTAATTCTGTTTTCCAATCCTCTTTAACACCTCGCTTTTTGTATAGTTTTGTCCAAGCCGTGCCCCACGGACAGGCTTTTTCTTTTCGGGATGCAGATAAGAATAATCTTTTCCGCTCCTCGTTATTTCCACACCGTAACATTCTTTAAGGTAGGCTTTAAAATCCTGTTCAGTTTTCGCATTTAATGTTCCCTCCTGAATGACCTCTCTGAGTTCTTCCTTCCACGAAGTCCCGCCCTTCAGAATGATATGCTTCTCGGAAGAAGTGCGCTTGTGCCTTGCCGCCTTCCGCCAGTCGGTATAACTGAAGCCGTATTTTTCGCCTATGCGGTTTGCCTTGTCTTTCATCCTTCCGTATTCGTCGGAAGTAATGTGTAGCTTTTTGCCCGTGATGGGATTTACCGCATTGACAACGATGTGACTATGTACTGTTTTTGTGTCCGTGTGCGTGGCAATCACACATTCGTGTTCGGGGAACAGAAGCTCAGCCATTTCCTCTGCATAGCGCTGTGCTTGCCGTGGACTTACATTGTCCTGCCTTGCACACGATAATTTGATATGATAGTATTTTCTCTCATCAAATTTTTTTCCTTTGCTAAAAAGGTTCTGTGTGTCCGTAAACTGCCGCGCATAGTCCTCATCTTCAAAGAGATTGCGCACCGACACCAACTCTGCCTTGTTCTTGTCCGTGATATAAGCGATCACCTTTTTGGGAGTCGCCTTACCCGCCGAGCATTTAAAAAGCGGCATTCTTCTCCCCCTGTTACGCTTAAAATGTAAGCGTATAATTTCTTAATCTCCGCAAGTGCTGAAAGCAGCTCTTCCTCGGTCGTCATGCCGAAATAATTCGCCTTTGCGAGCTGATTGAGGTTATTGCCCTGCCGCTTCAGCTCCGTCACTATCTCGCCGACATTTGGAATACTGACGACGGGCTTTTCCGTTATTGCGCGAATGATAAACTCCGTCATGGTAAGCCCGCTCACTTTAAGTTTTTCATCTATCACTTTTTTCTCTGCCTCCGTTGTTCTGAACGTATAGGCAAAAGGTCTTGTTCTGTTTCCTATAAGTCTTCACCTCCAAAAATGGTACATCTCTTTACGGGGTCTTAGGGGTTTCCCCTAACGAGGCGACTTTTAAGTCGGCGTTTGGCAAGCCAAATGCGTACCTCGCTATCCCCTTCAAACAA
>ENA-OZAU01000315-OZAU01000315.1-human-gut-metagenome-genome-assembly--contig:-NODE-315-length-27446-cov-14.899602_pt1 | contig 27446 bp, 30 predicted proteins | sample MGYA00243303_ERZ653503 | MGnify/ENA primary metagenome ERZ653503 (study PRJEB26926, sample SAMN06165049) | human gut metagenome | biome: ENVO:00009003; feature: ENVO:2100002; material: ENVO:00002003...
ACGAGATTTCTGCCTGTCTCGTGGGCTCGGAGATGTGTATAAGAGACAGCCAAGAAGCCCGCCCCCAACTTGTTCGACGCCCGCGCTAAGTGGCGCCCGGTTCGTGACGTGCTGGACTTGCACGACGAGGGCGCCAGCATATTCGGCCGCAAAAAGCCGCTGGTGGATGCAACCTTCGAGCGCATACACGCCGGGCTGGTGAAGTTCGTCGCCGGTGGCAAAGAGGCGTTCATGGTCAAATACAACTCCATGAGCCAAAGCGGCAAATACGTCGCGCCAGGCATCGACGATCCATGCCCGACGGTTGCGGTGCAGAGCAGGCTCGGCGTGGCAAAGGCGTGTTTCCTTGCCAAGCATTTCAGCGGATCACCGGCCGACCGTGCCATCAGCATCGACGGGCCGGCGCACGCCATCACAACGGTAGATCATCACGCGCTGGTCTCCGGCAACTTTCTGACGGCGTACTATGGTAACGGATACAACTCGCCAGTCGAGGCACCGGGGCCGACCGTAACGACAAAAGACCGGTTCCAACTGGTGCAGCCTCGGTTTCTGAATATGCAATACGGTAACGGAGGAGCGGTATCTGTCGAGGAGCCGGCCGGTACGGTAACGACGACTCCGAAGCACCACCTCGTTACGTGTCGCCTGGCGATCCCCGCCCGCAAGGGTCGCTATCTGCTGAATCCGCAATACACGTCCAAGTGTGGCAGCATCGAAACGCCGTGCTTTACGTTGATCGCCCGCATGGACAAAATATCGCCCTACATCGTCACAACGGAGCGCGAGGGTCAGCAGGTCGCTCCGTTTATCCGCCGCGAGGGCGATACGCTGATCTACGAGGTATATACCACAGACAGCCCGATCGTGGTGCAGATAAAGGAGTTCATGGCGCTGTACGGGCTGGTCGATGTGAAGATGCGAATGTTGAAGATTCCCGAACTGAAACGCATCATGGGTTTCCCCGCCAACTACAAGCTGGTAGGCACACAGGCCGAGCAGAAGAAGTTCATCGGCAACGCTGTTGAGGTTACAATGGCCCGCGTGATCTGCGAAGCACTGGGGCGTATGATTTTGGATTTTGAAAATGCAGCATGATATGAAAAGTATAAATTTATTCGGCCAAGAGGAGCACGTGTTCACGAATCGCGGAAAGTCGCAAAAAGGGCTTTTCAACGATTACGAGGGCTTTGTGGAAAAATTCAAGCCCAAGAAAACGACCGACGACTGCTATACACCTCCAGCGGTGTACGACTATGTTTTGCAATATGTAGCCGATCATTGCGATATCGACGGAATGACCGTTGTCCGCCCGTTCTATCCGGGTGGTGATTACGAGAGCCTGGTCTATCCCGATAATTGCGTGGTGATCGACAACCCGCCCTTTTCGATCATCGCTCAAATTGTCCGGTTCTATCTGAAACGAGGGATCAAGTTTTTCCTGTTTGCCCCGCATCTGACATTGTTCAGCGCTGACCTTGACTGTACACGGATCGTATGCGGCGCCGCTATCGTTTACGAAAACGGGGCAAAAGTAAATACATCTTTTTTGTCCAATATGTTCGGCGAAGCCGGTGTAATAGGTGATCCTGTGCTATATGAGGGGATCGACGCCATTTGCTCGGCGCCGAAAGCGGAATTACCGAAATACAAATACCCGGACTGCGTGCTAATGGTTTCGGATGTAGCGTACATCGTGAAAAACAAGGGTGAGATAAGGATAGACAAGCGGGAAATGCTGCACCGCTCTGCACTCGATGCTCAAAAAAAGCACGGGAAAACGATTTACGGTTCCGGTTTTTTAATCTCACATACCGCCGCCGAAAGAGTTGCCGCCGAAAGAGTTGCCGCCGAAAGAGCAGCGGTGAAAAAAGAGGCTATAGTGTGGGAGTTATCCGAACGAGAGATGCGGATCGTTGAAAAATTAAGCGGGCAATAAATGGAACCAGCCAACCCTTTGCACGCCGAGATACGGCGCCACGTCCGCGAGGTACAACGCACCCGCCGGGCTACAAACAGGATGCCCGCCGACGCTCTGGTCATACGCGACGGACTTATGCTGAAAACGCGGTTTTCCCAATCCCTCACCGCTTTTCGTGCCGTATTGGAGGAAATGGTCGCGTTGAGGTTGATAGAGATAGGTCGAACTATAAACGATACCTACGTGCGGGTTATTGAAGATTGATCGATCACCAAATGCAGCAAAAATTATTCTGAAATGGATATGAAAAAACGGATAATACGAGTATTCCCAACCAAGACGAATGCTACGCCAACCGACGAGCTGGTACGTATCCGCGAAACTCCGTCCTTTTTCGACGAAGCGGACGAGGTGCACGTTTCTGTAACGTTCACATGGGACATACCGATCGCTGAATGGCTGGCGAAACAATGGGAGCCGGTTGCAACGGTGAAGATCGGCGGTCCCGCTTACAATGAGCCGGGCGGCGATTTTATCCCTGGTATGTACATGAGGCACGGATACGTGATTACCAGCCGAGGATGTCCGAATCGATGCTGGTTTTGCGCTGTTCCCAAGCGTGAGGGCGGAATGCTGCGAGAGTTGCCAGTTACCGACGGCTGGATTCTGACCGATGACAACCTGCTGGCCTGCTCTCCGGGCCATATCGACGAGGTATTTGCCATGCTTGCCCGCCAGCCGCACAAGCCGCAATTTACCGGAGGACTGGAGGCAGCGTTGCTAACCCCGACGATGGCGCAACGAATACATGAGTTACATCCCCAATCGCTATTTTTCGCCTACGACACCCCCAACGACCTGGACCCGCTCGTTGAGGCAGGCAAAATGCTTATCGAGGCAGGTTTCACCAAATCCAGCAACTCGATGAGGTGTTATGTGTTGTGCGGTTACAAGGGAGACACGTTCGAGAAAGCACAGACACGGATGGGCGAGGCGTGGCGAGCCGGTTTTATGCCAATGGCAATGTTGTTTCGTGATCTTGAGGGTAAATATTCAACCGATTGGCGCCGGTTTCAACGGCAATGGGCCAATCCGACAATCACGATCTGTAACTGTATAAAACACTTTGGTAGATGAAAATAATCGTAACATTTTCCGGAGGAAAGGATAGCCTTGCGGCGCTGTTGTGGGTGCGCGAGCACATCACCACCAACTTTACCACCGTGTTTTGCGATACGGGATGGGAGCATCCACTGACCTACGAGTACATCAATCGCATCGCCGACCGGCTAAACCTCGACCTCGTAACGCTCAAGTCGCCCAAGTATGATGGGATGGTCGGTTTGGCCAAGCAGAAAAAGCGTTGGCCGTCCACCCGTGCCCGATTCTGTACCCAAGAGTTGAAAACCAAGCCGTGCATCGACTATGTGCTCGACAACGTACAGGATAATATACTGATGATCCAAGGCATACGCGCGGCGGAATCTCCGAACCGTGCGGCTATGTCAAAGCAATGCACGTACTTTAAGTACTATTTCGAGCCATACGGTTATGATAAAGCGGGCAAACCAAAGATGCACACCTATCGCGGTCACGACGTGCGGGTGTTCCGAAAGCAATACGCTGACGATCTACTGCGTCCCGTATTCGATTGGTCGGCGCAGCAGGTGATTGACTACATCCTCTCGGCGGGGCTTGAACCCAATCCGCTCTACACGATGGGCTATAAACGTGTAGGGTGCTGGCCGTGCGTCATGGCGAGCCAGCGGGATATACTGAACATTTCCCGCCAATCTCCGGATCGCATCGAGCAGATTGCCACGCTGGAGCATGACCTGAAGTCATCGTTTTTTGGACCGGATAAAATCCCCGCCCACGCGATTACCAGCGGCGAGAAATATCCGACAATAAACGATGTAGTACAATATGTCAAATGGCAGAACGCGACCGGCAGCCTGTTCGACGATGACACAGCGACCAGTTGCATGAGCTTTTACGGATTATGTGAGTAAAAACCTTTCAAAAATGAAATAATCATGGGAAATTTAACACTCAAAGAATTGGGGCGACGTGCATTTGAAACCGCCAAAGCGAAAGGGTTCCACGATGAACCGATCGACATCCCCCGCGCTTTAATGCTGACCGTTTCGGAACTCGCCGAGGCGCTGGAAGCCGATCGTAAGAACAAACGGGCCGACTTATCGGCTTTTTTCGATAAGGAACCCTGTGAAATCTTTCCGTTCCGTGAAAAGTTCGAGGTACACGTTAAAGACACGTTCGAGGACGAGCTGGCCGACGCGACTATTCGCCTGCTTGATTTATCCACCGCACTCGGCATCGATCTCGAAATGCACGTTCTGCTGAAAATGCAGTACAACGAGGGCCGAGGATATAAGCACGGGAAACGCTATTGACTATGTGGAGGCTGACAGACACCAGCGCCATGCCATACGGCAAATACAAGGGGCGTCCCATGTCGGGCGTCCCCGCCGATTACCTGCTATGGCTCCATGAGAACGGCAAATGTTCGGAAAGTGTAGCGCGGTACATTGAGGAGCACAAGCCCGCCATCGAGCAACGCAGGGACACCGAGGCTGCCGATCGGAAGCAGAAGACGGCCGACCGTATGCCGTTCGGCAGCTACAAGGGCGAAGTAATAGCGAAAGTCCCTGCCGAGTATCTACTGGCCATGTATGAGAGTGGCAAGTGTCCCGCGAATGTGCAGGAGTATGTCGAGCAGAACATGGCGGAGTTGCATCTGCGGGCCGAAAGAGATGGCAGGTGCAGGAATGCGTTGAAATCAATGTATTTATAATTTTTTTTGGATTATGAAAAAAAGCGACAAAGACTTGGCGAACGACATCCGGCGACGGGCGAACGCGGCTAATGTATCCATTTCGAAGTTGTGCCGCGAGGCCGGCGTATCGCGACAGTGGTATGAGGATCTAAAACGCCGGACGCCCCAGCCGGTGGATTTGTACCTCAAAATCGACGAGAAGCTGAAAGAATACGAACGAGGTGAGGCGGCCACCCACACAGCGGACGCTCCCCTGCAATAATCTGACGTTATGGAGATCAAGATCACACAGGAAAAGCGCGGCGAGGTAGAGCGAATACAAAACGAGTTTCGCAGCAAGCTATCCCCCAATGAAATATTACGCGGCACAGCGCAAGGCGTCAATAGTGCGCTTACGCGCTCGATACCCCGCATAAACAAGCGGATAAAAGAGCGGTACAATATATCGCAGAAATACCTATCACGCCAGGCGGTAGTGTCACCCAAGGCTAACAGCGGCAGCTTGTACGGTGGCATCAAGATAAACGAAAACCGGCTACCGGTTATCGCATTCAAGCCAAAGCAATCGGGATCCTCGATTTCGGTGGCAATCCACAAGGGCAAGACAACCATGATCCGCCACGCCTTTGTCGCGACCATGTCCAGCGGGCACAAAGGGGTGTTTTCTCGCGGCCGCTATCAAAAACGTATAGGCTTCGTGCCCGGGCGAGAAAAGACGGCCAGCGGTAAGATACGCATCACAGAACTGATGACGGCCTCGCCGTTCACAATGGGCATTTCGCCGGACGTGCGGACGGACGTTGCGGAGTTTATGGGCAACGAGGTAACAGCCCGCGTACACGGTATATTAACCAGCCGCGTGAATAAGATCGCGGCAAAAAACGGATAACGTGAGGCTTATTGAGGAGCACAGTTGGTTGATTGGGAAAGTGGCCAAGCTACATTCCAGCGCTGTGGCTATTGAACAAGGATATACCGAGGCTATTGGTATAGGGGATGTGGATAAGATTGATAAACTGTACTGGCGGTGTCATTGTGGTGGCCCTTATGAGATTAGTTTTATGTTCGTAGATGAGCAACCATTTCGCCGCCTTGGAGTCGTATTTTATTGCCTACAAGAGATCGGGAACGGTGTATTTGGTGATTGGCATTGGTTTAGTTTGGAGCAGTTAATCGTATGCGACTAAAAAATCGCAACAAAAAATAGATGGAATGAAACGAATAATACAACACGGAAACAGTAGTAAGATGGCGATATATGTACGGAAATGCCCTTGCGGATGTCAATTTGAGTATGGCGCCGCCGATGTGGATGAAACTTTTTTCGATCCAAGAAATCGCGTAACGATGTGGTATGTAGAGTGTCCCGAGTGCGGAGATAAAACCGGATTTGAGAAACCCGATCCGGTAAGGTACGAACAAGAATATTTTATAGGTTCTTCCTGGTCCCTACATCGGGGGTAGTCGGCATCGCGTTTTTTCGCCAGTCAGCAGGAAAAAATTATCATAGCAGGTAGCAAGCAGATACGAATGAAGAAAAAAGCGCCCAAAGGTTGGGTTAAAATATCTGATTTCGAAGAAACAACCGGAATAAGCGCCAAGACCATAACAGCGGCCATAAAGCGCGGATATATACCGGACAATTTCGCGGATGTCGTCGGGACGTCCGCGACTTCGCCGTATTACCTGAACCCACAACAGGCCGCCGTATGCTGGTATAAGTCGCTGAACTCGGCGCACCCCAACCAGCGCAAGGTCCGCAACGCGCTGGCGGGCTACATCAAAACCTTTGATAAAGCGGTGATCGAGCCGGAACCGACGGCCAAGGCTGTGGCAACTGCTACGATGACCTACGAGGACGCCCAATTACAGGAAAAAATCGCCAAAGCCAGGATCGCCGAGCTGGAATTACAGGAAAAAGAGGGTGCGCTGGTGTCGCGCGAGCGCATAAATGCCCAACTTTTCGCCGCCGGCAAGGAATTGCGCGACACATTGCTTGCAATCCCCGACCGAATAACGGACGTGGTTATGGCGGAAGACAATCGGGCAATCGTTCACAACACGATATACGACGCGATCGCCGATGCGTTGCAGAAGCTCGCGGATTTTCAAACAAGAATCGACCAATGACAGCCATTTTCAACGAGATAACCAAGTTTTTCCAGGGCTTACGACCGCTCGACCGGATCACGGTGTCGCAATGGGCGGACAAATACCGGTTTTTGTCGCCGGTCAGCTCTGCCGAATCGGGCCAATACCGGACGAGCCGCACCCCCTACCTGCGCGACATCATGGATTGCTTGAGCGTTCACGACTCGCACCGCAAAATTGTCTTCGTAAAGGCCGCGCAGATCGGAGGAACCGAGGGCGCCAGCAACTTCGTAGGCTATGCTATGCACATCGCGCCGGCGCCCACCATGTTCGTACAGCCGACCGACAAAATGGTCGAACGGTTGTCCAAGGGACGCATCGACCCGCTGATCGAGAATTGCCCCGAACTGAAGCAGCGCGTGGCTCCGGCCAAGAGCCGCGACAGCAACAACACGATCACGCAAAAGAATTTTCCCGGCGGTCTGCTGCTGATGGTCGGCGCCAACAGCGCAGCGGGGTTACGGTCTGTCCCTATCCGGAATTTGATTTTGGACGAGGTGGACGCTTACCCGCAGGACTTGGACGGCGAGGGATCGCCGATCGACTTGGCGATCGCCCGTACTCGAACCTTTCCAAACCATAAAATTTTCATGTTGAGTACGCCCACCATCGAGGGACTTTCGGCAATCGAACGGGAATTTTTGGAAACCGATCAAAACTACTATCATGTCCCGTGCCCGCACTGCGGCGTTATGCAGCCGCTGGTATTCGCAAATCTCAAGTGGGAGGAGGGCAAGCCCCAAACAGCAAAATACAAGTGCAACCATTGCGGCGAATTGATCGCCGAGCGGCACAAGATCACCATGTTAGCAAACGGCCAGTGGGTGCCCGCCAAGCCGGAAAATGTAAATCACGATGTGATTGGCTTCCATCTTAATAGTCTCTATTCGCCCTACGGGTGGCATAGCTGGGAACAGATCGCGCGAGATTTCATTGCGGCCAAGGAGAACCCGAGCAAATTAAAGGTTTTCGTGAATACAACCCTCGGGCAGACGTGGGCGGAAAAGGGCGAGGCGCCGCCGTACAAAAATCTTTACAACCGCCGCGAGCAGTACAAAACCAACCATGTGCCCGCCGATGTGTGCTTCCTCACCGCCGGTGTCGATGTACAGCGCGACCGCCTGGAGTTAGAGATTGTCGGCTGGTGTGCCGACAAACGCAGCTATTCGATCGACTACCGCGTAATCGAGGGGGACACGGCCGGAACCGCCGTATGGGACGATTTGGCAGCCGTCGTGGGTGAACGGTGGCCGCGCAAGGACGGGATGGAGTTTCCTATCCGAATGATGGCGGTGGATACCGGCTACAACACGACGCACGTCCATACCTTTTGCCGCCGGTTCGTCGGTGATCGCGTCATACCGATCAAGGGTCAGGATCACCTCGGCATGGCGTTTTCACCACCCAAGCAGGTGGACATCACCAAGGCGGGTAAAAAGGTCGGAAAGATGCGCCAGTGGAATATCGGCGTGTCATTCCTCAAAACGGAGTTATACGCCCACCTGCGGCTGGAAAAGGACGAGAACGGCGTCCCGCCGCCGAACTATTGCCATTTTCCCGAATATGACGAACACTATTTCCGTGGCCTTACCGCCGAGGAGCAGGTTGTCAAGGTGGTGCGGGGGTACCGAAAGTTGCAATGGGTGAAGCGGTACGAGCGCAACGAACCGCTTGACTGTCGTGTCTATGCTCGGGCTGCTGCGGCTATCCTCGGGCTGGATCGGTTGAACCCACAGCGTTTGGCGCAGATGGGTGGTGCAACCGCCAAAAAGAGAGACGCTCGTAACGACGAAAGCATCGGGCGCCGTCGAGGTGGCAGTTTTTGGGATGATTGATATACCGAGATGTCGGTATATTTAGAAAAGGTTTACCGAGAACTCGGTAAACCTTTTCGCGTGGTATTGTGAATGTAAAACACCTCTCATAAATTCGTTGCAAATCGTTACGCTGCCATGTCTTTTACAATCGAACAATATACCGCGCTCAAGGAGGCCATCGCCACCGGTGCGACAACCATAACCTACGGCGACAAAACCGTGAGCTATCGGTCGCTTGCCGAGATGAAAGATTTGGTTCGAATGATTGAGGAGGAGTTGTTTCCGGAACGCCGCTTGCGCCGTCGTCGCCTCGCTTGTATTGACCGAGGCTATTTCAGCAAAAGATGAGAATTTCATTTGAAATATCGCGTAGCCGTAAAAAACGGGCCTATGAGGCGGCCGACAAAGGCCGTCGCGGCAAGGCGTTCCGGTTGGCAAAGTCCACGAGTGTCAATAGCGAAGTATCGGCCGCGCTGGTTACGTTGCGGGATCGTTCCCGTAATATGGTCCGTAACAACGGATGGGCGCGGCGGGCTGTCGAAGCGATCACCAAGCACACGATCGGCGATGGCATCCAGCCGGCGCCTGACGCCGATTTGGCAACTTGCCAACTCGTAAAACGACTTTGGAGCAAATGGGCCAATTCGACCGCCTGCGACTGGTATGGCAAAACGACATTTTACGGGTTGCAGGAATTAGCGATGCGGTCCATCGCTGAGAGTGGCGAAGTGTTGATTTTGAGACGCTGGGTCATGCCCGACGACAACAACCCGCTACCGCTCCAGTTGCAAGTTTTGGAGGGCGACCAGCTCGACCACACCCGAAATGGCAGCAACGATATGGGTTATTGTCGGCTTGGGGTTCAATTCAGCAAAGAGGGGCGCCTGCTCGGATACTGGCTTTTTGATTACCACCCCGGCGACAGCTTTATCGTTGCACCGGCGCTTGCCAGCAAGTTTTACCCCAAGGAGGATGTGCTACATGCTTTCGAGGTGTTGCGGCCTGGACAGGTCCGAGGCTTGCCGATCGGAGTGTCGGCGTTTATGAAAACGAGCGATTTTTCCGACTACGAGGATGCCCAGCTCGTAAAGCAAAAGGTGGCCGCGTGCTTCGCCGCATTTGTATTGGGGTCGGAAGATGACGGTGGCGAGGATGGTGCGATAGGTATCGAGCGCTTGGAGCCTGGCATCGTCGAACACCTCGGAGCTGCCGAATCGGTAGAGTTCGCCAATCCGCCCAGCGTGTCCGATTACGATGCTTACGCCAGCCGCATATTGCAGGGAATGGCCGCTGGCTATGGCATCACCTACGAAATGCTGACGATGGATTATAGCCGTGTGAATTTTACCTCGGGGCGCATGGCGAAAATCGACGTTACGGCCAACTTCAAAAGCTGGCAGTATTTTATGATCGTACCGCAGATTTGTGCCCCCGTGTGGAATTGGTTTATCAGCGCGTGTATGATCAAGGGAGAGTTGTCCCGATATATATCCGCCGACTGGACGGCACCTCGCATTCAGCAGCTCGATCCGCAGCGCGAGACCGCCGCACAGGTCGATAGGATCAAGGCCGGTCTTGCGACGATCAGCGAGACGATCCGAGAGATGGGGCGCGAACCCGAGGAGTTTTTCAAAGAATATAAACAGGACATCGACCGGCTGGCCGAGTTGGGTATTACCATTGACAGCGTGAATACCGCCGCTACGGTCGTCCAAAAAGAAAATAGCAATGGCAAAACAGGAAACGAATAACCGCACCATGGGCGTGCTGTACGGGCGGGCGCTCGTGCAGCCTACGACCATCGACCAGGAGGCCCGCGAGGTAGATGTCGTTTGCGCGACCGAAAAAATGGTTACGCGCTTCAGCTGGGACGAAGACTACGACGAAATGCTGGTCTGCGAAGCATCCGCCGTTCGAATGGACCGCGCAAATCAGGGGCTTCCGCTTTTGGACTGTCATAATTCGTACTCGGTGCACAGCCAAGTCGGTCGCACGGTCAAGGTGTGGATCAACGAATCGCGCCAGCTTTGCGCTCGCGTTCGTTTCTCCAGCCGTCCCGAGGTGGCCGGACTGTTCCAGGATGTGGTGGACGGGATCGTCAAAGGGATCTCGGTCGGCTACGAAATCTACAAGTTCGAGCGCGAGGAGCGCCCAAACGGTGCACGGCCTATCTACCGGGCTACCGACTGGATGCCGATCGAAATTTCCCTCGCTCCAGTACCCGCCGACATCGACAGCGGCATCCGCACAGGACAACAGCAGCATCCGGTCGAAATCATAAACAAACGAATCACAAATACCACCACCAACATGAAAAAAACGAGAGCAACAGAAACAGGTAAGACCATGGAGTACGTCGTCGAGGGCGATCCCGTAAAGCAGGGAGACATCGTAACCGTTGATGGCGTTAAGGGCGTTGCCCTTTCCGATGGCGAAGTGGGCGATACCATTACACTCACACTGATTGAGGAAGAGGTCACGCCGACTGACTCCGACGAAGCCAAAACGAACGAGGATGTAGTTGCAGCGGCCGAGGATGCAGCAGCCGCAGCCGAGGATGCAGCCGCAGCTGCTAAAGATGCCGCAGCTGCGGTAACTGAAGCTACCGGAGGAACGGAACAGACAGAAGAGAACCGCAAGCGAACGCAAGCGATCCAGCAAATGGCCCGTGCCGCTGGCCTTTCCGCCGATTACGCGCTGGCACTGGTCGGTACCGATCTTACCGTGGAGCAGTGCAGCACCGCGATTATGCGACGGCTGGCTAAACGAAGTCAGGAAAACGGCGTGAACGGTAACCATAGTGTCCGTGCGACCGGCTTGGATGCTGGCACCAAGAAGCGTATGGCCGTGGAGAACGCACTGCTGCACCGCATTTATCCGTCCAAGTTCTCGTTGGACGCCGGCGCCCGCGAATTTCGCGGCATGACCATGGTAGAGATCGGGCGCGAACTGTTGTCCGAGCGCGGTATCAACACCCGAGGCTTGGATCGTTCCGAAGTGGCCAAAATGGTTTTCAACCGTGCGCACAGCACCAGCGACTTTCCGCTGTTGTTCGAGGGTGTGATCAACAAGATGTTGCGGGCACAGTATGAGTTCGCACCGGAGTTTTGGGACAAAATCGCCCGACAGACCAGCGTGGACGATTTCCGTGCACGCGGTCTTTACTCGGCCGGTGTCGCCAATGGCATGAAGAAGATCCCCGAGGGTGGAGAAATCAAGTACACAACGCTTAAGGAAAGCAAGGAGCAGATCCGCGTCGAGACGTTCGGCGAGGGCATCAGTTACACCCGGCAGGCGTTCATCAACGATGATTTGGGCGTGTTCTCGATCATCCCGTCGGCATTCGTCCGCCATTGGGATATGCTCCGTGGAAACCTCGTGTGGGGTCTGCTGACCGACAACGTGAAGATGTCCGACGGCAAGGGGATTTTCGATGCTACCCACGGCAACCTCCTCACGGGTGCCAGCAGCGCATTAAGCGAGGAGAGTCTTGCGGCGGCAAAGACGGCGATGATGAAGCAGAAAGACATCGCGGGACAGATTATTCGCATGGTGCCACGTTACCTCATTGTGTCACCTGAGAACGAGATGATGGCCAAAAAACTGGTAACAGCGACAACGCCCGTCAAGTTCGAGGACGTGAACGTTTTCGCCGGTGCGTTCGACGTGATCGTCGAGCCGCGATTGACCGATCCAAAAGCTTGGTATCTGATGGCCGACCCGTATGCAGTGGATAGTCTCTACTACGCATACCTGGAGGGCAACGAGGGTCTGCGTGTGGACAGCACAGAGGAGTTCAAAACCGACTCCATGGACTATGCCGTCCGTGGCGATTTCGGTGCTGCGGCGATCGACTATCGTGGCATCGTGAAAGCAGCGGGGAAATAGCGTAACGGCAAACTTCCCGCAGGGGCGGAATTTATCGTGCCTGCCCCTATTTTAAGCAAAAACTAAAAATACAGAGCAATGAAAAACTTCATCCAGGATGGTAAGACCATCGAGTATAAAGTCGCAGAAACTGCGATCAAGAGCGGTGATGTACGCGTAATCGGTGACGTCGCTGGTGTTGCCGTTACTGACGGCGCCGTGGACGAAACCGTCGTGTTGAACGTTACGGGCGTGTACGAATTGGCCAAAGGTACCGGTGCAATCACGCAGGGCCAAAAGGTGTATGCTGCTGCCGACGGTTCCGGTATTGTGGCAACGGCCGAGGATAACAAGGCTGTCGGATGCGCTTGGGAGGCTGCCGACGCAGGCGATACCACGGTGTTGGTCAAGTTGAACGTATTAACCTCCGAGCGTATGAACAACCGATTTGACAGGATGGCCAAAATAGCATCTTCGACCATTTCCAACCTTATGGGCGAACCCGCTGTTTGGCTATCCCCAAATCGGGGAAATATTCCCGGACGGGCGTTGTTCAAGGACCCGAGCGAACCCACGCAGATCGGAGACTCCGAGGGCTACGAATATAGACCGAGCACGGCCACCGCAGAGTATTACGAAGGTAATTTCGTCGGGCTGAAGCAAGCCGTGGATGCCGAAACGACCGAATACCTCGAAATACGTGGAAAACGGTATTTGATTACTGCGGTGGACACCAAATTTGACGGAAAAACCTATGTGGCGCATTTGACACCGCACGCCGAAAGCGAAGAATAGATCATGGAGCAACCAATGACAACCAAGGCAGACGCCAGCATGTCCCCTTACGAAAGGTATGAGGACGAGCTGGTCACGTTGTTGCAGATGCCGGGTGTCGATGTCAAGCCGTTACCCAAGATCGAGGCTCTGGAGTTGCCGCGTCAGACCGAGAAACCGCAGATTTTCGTGCTGGTAAACGGTACGGAGTTCGCCGAACGCGAGGAGTTGGCCGTCGTGGCTCAACTGGGAACCGTTCAATGCGAACTATTCATCCGCGCGAAAAACCGGCGGGGAAAACTGGGTCTTTTTGATGTTTACGAGGCGGCGAAATCCCGTCTTTTGGGGCATCGGATGCTGGGTGCGAAAACACCCATTTACTTTAATTCGTTCGGCTATGTTTCGGGCCTGCACAACTATTGGCAATATGCGCTTACATTTTCATTTGCAGCCTATACTGTCGAAGCAGACCGCCCCGATAGTGTGCCGACGATCAAGGAAATCAAAAACGAATTTACTGAAAAATGAAAAAGTACGAGGTAGTAAGTCCTTACGTTGTTTTCAGCGTTAAGGCCGGCGCAGGTCGAAAGGAGTACGCGTTGAAAAAAGACGATGCCGTCGAGTTGCCAGAGAATGACATCGCGGTTCGTGCGATGGTAGCCCGCCGCCAAATCAAAGAGGTGGCTGCGACAACTGTCGAACCGGCTGACAGCAAAAAGAAATAGCCGGATAAATACAAACCACGCCGGAAACGGTATAACAATTTTATGACATGGCAGATTTTTTACATGGTATAGAGCACATCAACGTCACCAGCGACACGGTGCCCGTGAACGACATCGTTACGGCGGTTATCGGGCTGGTGGGTACAGCGGATAAGGGCGACACTAACGTCCTCACGTTGTGCAAGAGCGCGGCGGACGATGCCGCATTCGGTACAAAAGGAACCATCCCCGAAGCACTTAAGGCGATCCGCATGCAAGACAGCACTGCCGGCAGCGCCTTGGTGTTTGTCGTCAAAGTAAAGGATGCCACCGCCGAGATCACCGGCGCCGACATTGTGGGTACGGTTTCCGAAACGGGTGAGCGTACAGGTCTTAAACTGTTTGAGACCGCAGGAAACAAATACGGCTTTGAACCGATGATCTACATCGCACCGCGATATTCCGCATTGGATGCAGTGAAGCAGGAGTTGATTGTCATTACTGAGAAAACCGAGGCGATGGCATATATTGACACACCCGACGGCTGGGGCTTCAACCAAGCCATTGAGTCGCGCGGTGCGGAGGGTGACTTTGCCACACTCAAAGCCGGGCAAAAGCTTCTTTTCCCGCATGTCCTTGTTGCGAACCCGGAATATAACCCGGATGTCGAGGACCCAGGGGAAAGATACCTCACGCTCCCGGTGTCAGCTTACGCGGCGGGTTTGCGGGCCAAAGTCGATTTAACAGAAGGATGGCATGTGTCATCGTCGAACCACGCCTACACGGGGATCGAGGGTACCGACGTGCCCATCACGTTCGCGCTCTCAGATAAAACATGTGAGGCCAACCTGCTGAACGCACAAGGCATCACGACGGTTGTCAATATGTACGGCAACGGGATCGTGGAGTGGGGAAACTACACCACGGCGTTCCCCGGAACCACCACCCCCGATGCGTTCGAGTGCGTCCGCCGGTCGCTGATGATCATGAAGCGTTCGATCACGATGGCCTGCGCCAAGTTTATCGACGTGAAGCAGGTGAAGCAGGCCGACATTGACCTGGTTCGCAACACCGTGAATCAGTACTACAACCGACTGACAGCCGAGGGAAAGATCGTTTACGGTCAGTGCTTTTTCGACCCTGCGAAAAATCCCGTCACCGAGCTGGCGCAGGGCCACGTCACGTTTTCCAACGAGTGGACGCCCGCCGTGCCCATGCAGCGCATGACGTTCGACCACAAAATCGACCTTAACAAACTCTCAACCATCGAATAGCCATGAATATCGCAAAAGTTTACGACGCAAACGTCTATGTGAACAATGCCAGCAAACACGGGCTGGCGTCGGAGATCACCGCCCCGACCATCACGGCCCTTATGACCGACTACAAGGCGATGGGCATGATCGGTTCGGCCGAGTTTTTCAACGGGTTTGACAAACTCGAAACGACGATCAAATGGACGTACCCGGACAACGACGCACAGAAGGCGTTCGGGAATTTCCTCAAACCCGTGGATCTGATGATCCGATCCAGCAAAGCGGAGTATGACAACACCGGCATCACAGACGAAAAGCCCATCGTGATGTACATACGTGGGTACTCCAAGACGCTCCCGGGTGGCGCATTCAAGGCCAAGGAGGACACCGAACTGGAGTCCACCGTTTCCGTCCAGTACTACAAACTGGAGATCGACGGCGAGGAGATCGTCGAGATCGACGTAATCAACAACATCTACAAAGTAGGCGGCGAGGACTTGCTGGCTGAACGTAGGCAAAACCTTGGATTGTAATGGGACAGCAAGCACTGAATCGCAAGCCGAATTTGTCAGTTCGGCGGCGGCTCCAGCTCGACGCCAACACCGAGATCGCTGAGATTGGTATCACGGTACGCAAGCAGATGGAGCTAACCAACAACAAGAGCCTGACGGACGTCGAGCGCGGCATGCACCTGATGGCCGCCAAAATTCTCGTAAACGGTCAGCCGATCGTTTACGACGATCTGATGGACGGCTTCACTACCGAGGAGATGGATAAGATCACCGAGTTCCTTTTCCCCGACGCAAAAAAAGAGGTAGAAAGGGACATCTCAAAAAACGGATAAGGTCCGACGCTGGCGCAAGGGTGCTAATCAGACAAATCCCACATGCGGATATTGTTTTTTTAGCACACTTCACCGGCGGCGGAATAGATGGCGTTCTCGATCTGATCGAGGAAGATTATTTTGCCTACTTGGACCGCGCAGTCGAGATTTACGAAAAAGAGATCACAACACCCCGCCGGGTGGTATTATCCGGCATCGAAAAGCGATAACGACACATGGCAGCCAACACTCTGAAATTAGCGTTCATTTTGTCTGCAACGGATAAAATGAGCCGCATTATAGACGAGGCCGTCAAAAAATCGACGGACAAACTTTCTGCATTCGAGCGTACCACAAGCAAAATAGGTCGCTCAATGACGAAAGCAGGAACCGTCATGCTGGGCGCGAGCGCAGCCGTCGGAGGTAGTATTTTGGCCGTTGGAAAATCGACAGCCGATTACGCCGGTGATATGTACGATATGGCCCGGGGAGCCGGGATCGGTGTAGAGGCATTCCAAAAACTTGCGTATGCCGGTAGGATGTCAGGGGTCGAAACTGAAAAATTGTCCGCGTCGTTAGTGAAGTTCGACAGAATGGTCGCCGAAGCTACCGGCGGAAATAAGACGTACATGCAGACGTTCGAGGATCTCGGTATCAAAATCAAAGACAGTGCGGGTAATCTCCGCCAGCCGAACGAGATTTTCGAGGATGTAGCCGATATTTTTCATAATACCGAAGACGGCATCGGAAAGACCGCTTTGGCGGTTGAATTGTTCGGCAAGTCGGGTGCCGATCTGATCCCTATGCTGAACGATGGCAAGGCCGGTCTAAAAGCGTTTTACGCCGAAGCCGAGCGTTTGGGACTTGCGTTAAGTAACGAGATGATTGCCAAGGGCGACGCATTTAGCGACCAACTCGAAAATATCGGAGAGCAGGTCAAAGGCGTTAAGTTACAGTTAGGTGCAGCACTGATCCCCGCATTGTCGGCGGCAACCGAAAAAATATCAAAGGTTATCGATAAGATAACAAAATGGGTACAGGAAAATCCCGAACTGGCCGCCACAATCGGCAATATAGCGATGACCACGGGTAAATGGATCGCTATATTAGGCACGGCTGCCATTGCGATCGGTAGCGTTGCTTTTATTATTCTACAGTTCCGAAAAGCATTTCGAGCGATGTCGGATGCTGTAACAATAGGTATTTCAATATTCAAAAATATAAAAAATACCTTTCTTGTGGTTGATAAGGCCATGAAAGGATATACGAAAACTCAAAAACTGGCCACAGTTGCCACAAAGTTATTTAATAAAGCATTGAAAGCAAATCCTATCTTAACCATTATCTCATTGATTATTGCACTTGGGGCCGTTGTGTATTCTGTCATCAAGAATTGGGACAAAATTGCCGCGTGGTTCAAAAAGTTGTGGGACGCTATCGTCGGGATATTCAAAGCGGCGTGGGAAGCGATCAAAAAGGTGTGGAGCACTGTAACGGGCTGGTTCTCGAACTTGTGGGGCGGGATCAAGGCCGGTGCGGGGAAAGCCTGGGAGGGTATCAAAAATACCATCAACAAGGCCCGCGAGGGAGTGCAAAAGGCATGGGGATCAGTGAAAGGCTGGTTCTCTAACCTTTGGGGTAACGTCAAGAGCGGCATTTCGAACGCATGGGGCGGGATCAAAGACTGGTTCAGCAACCTGCAACCCGTCGAATGGATGCGCGGCGCGTGGGAGAATGTGGGGACGTTCTTCGAGAACCTCGGCCCCCGCTTTTATGAGTGGGGCAAAAACCTATTGCAAGGGCTTTGGAATGGAATAACCTCTATGGTCGATAAGATTGTCGAGGGAATGAAGAATATCGGCCGTAGGATTGCCAACGGCTTCAAGTCTATTCTCGGTATCAATTCCCCGTCCCGTTTGTTCGCCGAATATGGTCTGAATATCACGCAGGGGCTGGTCGTTGGCCTTGATCGAGGGGGTGCAATCGTCGAAAATGCTACCGAGGGCGTGGCCATGCAAGCGACCCGTGGAATCACGCAGTCGATGCAATCCAGCACGGTGAATACCTCGACCATTGTAGGCGGCGGGAATACCGGCCCGTCCATTACCTATGCCCCGCAGATCACATTCGCCGGATCGACTACGCAGGAGGTGCGGGACGAGTTCGGAAAAATGCTGAAGCAGCATGCGAACGAGATCATGGAACTGATTCGTAAATATGAAGAAAACAAGACACGTTTGTCCTTTGCGTAATAGCTGGCACCCATGTTTGCACAACTCGGAGATCACATATTTCAAGGGCTGAAAACTCCCGTATCGACCAGCGAGGCAGATGCCGTAAAATACGGCCAAATCCCTCGTGTCAATGACAAAGACGCCATCCAGCCGACTGGTGCCGAGCTGCGGGAGTTGAGCCTGACAATCACATATTCATCAGAATTTTGTGATCCGCAGGCCGAGATATATGCGTTGAAAGCGTCGATGCACGCTTTCGAGGTGCTGCCGTACATTACCGGAGACGGGCGAATTGTCGGGAAATTCGTTATTACGAGCTTGGACATCGCCAACCAGCAGTGCGCGGCGGATGGATGGGTGGAGCTGGCAACCGTCACCGTGAATTTGCTGGAGAGTCCCGGCGAAGAGGAAGCAGCCCCGACAGGGCGGGCGCTGAGTAGTCAGAAGCCGATCGCGGTGGCGCCTGTTGCGTCGGCTCCAAGCCCCGCCACAGGTATAACCAACGACGTGTCCGCAGCCAAGGAAAAGGTTAGCGGAATGAAGCAGTCGATTGCTAAGGTGAAAAGCAGGACCACCAGCCTTAAGCGCGGGGTGCGCGAGGTCCAGCAACTGGCCGCCGATGCGCAAGGACTCTATGCGTCGGCCAAAACGAAAGTCGCGGCAACAAAGAAAATAATCGATCGCGCTGGCGACTTGCCCACATCATTGGACGAAGCGATTGCATATGCCAGCAACCTCGCAAAAATCGACAACGTGGTGGATGTGTCGGTGCTGGAGATGAATGTCGGGCAGTTGTCCGACAGCGCGGGAAAAGTAACGACCAGCGCCACACCGGTAGCGGGGTTCGCAGGGACAAAAGAGGGAGGCAATTAAATGTCGAGTTTCAACTATACGACCGTTGAGGGAGATCGGATCGATCTGCTCGCTGCCAAGTTTTACGGCAGTATGGACGGGATCGCCATCATATCGGATGCCAACCCGCTCATACCGCTTACGGCGGTCTTCCCGCTGGGCACGGTGCTGGTGATCCCGATCGTCGAAGACAGCGATATGCACGTAAATACAGACCTGCCGCCATGGAAACGTTAGAGAAAGTCATTGCGAAAATCACCGTCAATGGTAAGAACGTAACCGCCGACGTGTCGCCCTATCTCTCCCGATTGTCGTATGCAGACAAAGAGGAGGCGGAAAGTGACGATTTGACGCTGACGTTCGAAGATACCGCCGACCATTGGAAAAACGGATGGTATCCCGAGCAAGGCGACACGCTGGAGGTGTCGATCGGCACGCCCGACGCTCCGCTGGATTGTGGACTCTTTGAGATAGACGAGATCGGGCTGGAGTTCCCGCCCGATACGGTTGCAATCAAAGCTATCGGTGCCGCTATATCCAAGGCGCTGCGCTCGAAGAACAGCAAGGCGTTCGAAAAGCAGTCGTTGAAGCAGATCGCCCAATACTTTGCGACGAAGCACGGGCTGAAGCTCGTGGGCAATGTCAGCGACCTGCAAAAGATAGAAGTCGAGCGCAAGACGCAGGAGAAGCAGACAGACCTCGCATTTTTAAGCAGGCTGGCCAGAGAGTACGGGATCGTATTTTCCGTTCGTGGCGATCAGCTTGTGTTTATGGACACCGAGGAACTGGAGTCTCAGCCCGTGGTGATGACCATTCACAAAAACGAATTGAGCCGGGCGTCGTTCACTGACAAAACGAGCCAGGTATTTGGCGGGGCTGTCGTAGCGACCCGCAATATGAAGACCAACAGCGTCCGGCGGTGGAAGATCGAGCCGTCAGACCAAGAGGGAGGCAAGGGTACATTGTCGAAAGACACGTGGCAGGGAGACGTTACGGTAGAGAACGAGACGCAGGCCCAAGCCAAGGCCAAGGGTGCGTTGAAAGAAAAAAACAAGGACAAAATAACGGGGAGCATCACCGTTGCGGGGAACGTCAAGCTGGTGGCAGGGATCAATATCGAGCTGACTGACATCGGCAAGTTTTCCGGAAAGTGGCATGTGGTATCGTCGGCTCATGACCTCGATAATTCGAGCGGGTACGTAACCACGGCGACAATTAGAAAAATAGAGGTATAGGTATGTTTCGGCTGGGTATAATATCAGAGATCGGCGAGGGTGAGAACCTGGGCTATGCGCGTGTTTCGTTCGACGAGAACGAGATCGTTTCCGGCTGGCTGGCCATCCCGTCTATGGCTACCTACAAAACGAAGCACTGGATACCGGTCGAGGTAAATGCGCAAGTGCTGTGTTCGATGGACGAGAATTGCGAGCAGGGCGCCATTGTATTGGTACTTTGGAGCGATACGGACACACCGCCCGACTGGGCTGGACCTGACACTATGGGCGTAAAATACGCTGACGGCGCCGAGGTGTTCTATGATGCCAAGGCGCATAAGTTGAGCGTGAACGCACCGGATTCCGAGCTGTCGATCGCGTGCAAAAAATTGAACGTCGAGGGTGAGGTGAACATCACGGGCGACACCACTGTTACCGGGGAGATCACCGCCAGCGTTGAAGTTACCGCCGGAACGCAGAAAATAAAATTAACAACACACAAGCACCCGACCAGTACAGGCGTGTCGGGACCGCCAACACCATAAGCGTATGCCCGTACAGAAATCAGCGTTGAAAGCGGCGATCAAGGCCGCCATGCTCGCCGAACGAGACAAAACAGATAACCCCGAGGCGTCCGCCGATCGTATCGCCGAGTCCATCACGAACGCGGTGGCTGCCGCGATCGTCGAGGGGGTAAATACCGCCGTGATCACGCTGGCGAATACCGCCGGCCCAGTAACGGGAACCATAACCGCAAGCGCCGTATGATTGCACCGAACGACACACGAAACTGGCAGGTCAGCATGGACGATCCGGCGGCGATCGTCGAGGGGGTGGATGATATTGTACAGTCCATCAATATCATCCTGACGACCATCCCGGGCAGCGATCCATTGCGCCCGGAGTTCGGCAGCAACGTGTACCAATATTTAGATAAACCCCTGCCATCGGTGTTGGGAAAAATCATCTACGAAGCGACCACGGCCATCGGCCGGTGGGAAAAGCGCCTCGATGTAACCCGCATTTCCGCGAGCCGTAACGATGCCGCCCACACAGTTTTTAAGATCGAGGGCACGGTGGTAGGATCGGCAGAACAGATAACGATAACAACGATCATATAATGGCTATTGACAACAATATCCCAACATTCGTGGAACGTGATCCCGCCGTAATCATGGCGGAGAGCAAAGCAAAGCTGGAGGAGCTGTTGGGGCGTGAATTGCAACCTGCCCAAGTTGAGCAGTTGATCCTCAATTTCGTGGTGTTCCGCGAAACGCTGCTTGTGAACCGCTTTAATGCGGGTATGCGGCAAATGCTCTACCAGTTCAGCACCGCGCCAATCCTCGATTACATCGCGGGTTTGGTGGCCGTCGAGCGTTTGCCGGCGGCCAGTGCTGGGTGTACCGTCCGCTTCACTCTTGTTGCAGGGCACGGCTCCGTTTTGATTCCCGAGGGAACCCGCGTATCGAGCAGCGACGGTTTGGCGATATTCCGCACGATCGACGACGCCATAATCGCCCCCGCCACTATGACCGTAGAACTGTCCGTTTTGGCCGACGTTGCGGGCAAGGTGGGGAATGGTTATGCCGTCGGTACGATTAACAAAATACTGGACCCGCTGGCGTTCGTATCGACGGTAGAAAATATCGACGTCACGGGCGGAGGTTCCGATGTGGAGAGCGACGCGCAGCTCCGTGAGCGCATCAAACTGGCGCCATCGCAATATTCATCGGCAGGATCTCGGTCGAGTTACAAGTTTTACGCGAAAAGTGCCAACGCCATGATTACCGACGTGTCCGTGTCTTCGCCGGTACCCGGTAGTGTGTTGATCGTTCCACTGACGAATGAAGAGGAAACGCCCGCGCAGGTGATTACGGATGTGTACAACGTGTGCAACGCTGAGAATGTGCGGCCGCTCACGGACACGGTAATCGTATCGGCGCCGGAGCGCGAGGATTATGCGCTCATGGTGGACGTGGTGCTGTACGACGGCGCCGATGCCGCGACCGAGCGGGCAAGTATCACCAGCGCCTTGGAAGATTTTGCCAAGGAGAAGCGGGCAAAGCTCGGTTTGGACATCATACGGTCGCACATTGCCCAAGCGTGCCGGTTGTCCAGCGTGTACGACGTTACGGTCGTCGCGCCGGCCGCAAACCTGATCATATCGGACGAACAATTTCCAAATTGCACGGGAATAACCGTGAACGTAACAGGATTTAGCCGTGGATGACAAAAACGTCATAGCAAGCGCGATCAGCGACAACGAACTGGCACGGGCCTTTTCGGAAATGGTGGCCGACCGATGGGACAACTGGGACCTATCGGAGTTCCTGCCGTACTTGGTGGACACGGTAGCCCCGAGCGCCTTGCCGTATCTTGCCGACCAGTTCGACATCGACGGGTTGCAAGGATTCGGAATGGCAGAGACCGAACAGCAACAGCGGGACATCATTAAGAAGTCCATCGCGCTGCACAAGTTTATCGGTACGCCGTGGGCTATTCGCGAAGCGTGCCGCACGGTGGGGTTCCCGATCGTCATTTTGGAGGAGGGCGTAACGGCTCTGCCCGGCGGCCCTGAAAGCCCCGAAGACTGGGCGCGGTTCCGCGTATTCGTTGAGGCGGATGATAGCCGCCACATCACCGCCGAGGAGAGCCGAAAAATACACCTGTTCGTCGAGTTCTATAAAAATGAGCGGTCGCACCTGGTCGAAGTAGGCTATTATCAGAGAATCGAGGCCAGCGAAATAGTCTTCAACACCAACGACTGGCTGAATGTTGAAGTTACCACCCGCCGACGTGCATTCTCGGCGGGGTTTAATCGTGGATTCAAATAAAAAGGCAAGAATATGGCAAAAAAAGAGGACTTAAAGGGGCTGCTTGAGCAGTATTTCCCGAACAACGACACGGGCGAGATCACCGAGCCGAAGATCAGAGAGTTTTTGGGCAAGGTGATAGACTTGATCCCCGAGATCGCCGGTGGTGATCTCGCCGGTACGTACCCGAGTCCGACGGTTGGCGCGAAAAAGATTACCGCTGCAAATATAGCCGATAAAACTATTACAGCGTCCCAAATCGCAGAGGAATCATTGAACGATGAGAGCATTTTCGCCGACGAAATAATCACCGGTCGGGTCATACAGAAAAATGCAATAACTGCGGAGCTACTTGAAAGGACTTTAGCGCCGTGTGTTGTGGAAGGTATTAAAAATATCAGCATATCCAACATTCTCACAATTCCGATAACTGATCTTTTTACATATAATACCGCAAATGGAAAATGGCAATCAACGATAGTTAATATTACGAATGCAACATCGTCAGGTAATAATGCAGACCTGGAAATAAATTGCGGCGACATCGGTATCGACAAAGTAAAATTCAGCCAAATGCCTGCGATAATTCCTGTTATAATTATATCGGATGGCGATATTATTACTGTTAATGTATCAGTAAAAAGTGAGTTTAAAGGTCATAGTTATAAATCCGACAATATAATCCTTGTCTCACAAGGTGGATATGTAAGCCTTATGTTGGCTAAAACGAATATTGGATATTTTGTAATAGGGTCAAACAATCGTACAGATTTCTAATTATGAAGCAGATCGTAAAACCAATAGACGGCGTCCTGCATTTGATCGCCTACGACCAGCAGGGACGTGAGTTGTGGAGCCTGCAACAAAGCAACCAAATCGTAAACGGGGCCTATGAGATCGCCGCCGAGGCGCTGGCAGGATTGCCAAATGCGGCCATTTCAAAGGTCGCGGCGGGAACGAACGGAACCGCGCCGACCGAGAACGACACGTCGATAACCGACCCCACTATCGTCGATGTACAGACAATCGAGTACCCCGCGCCCGACACCGTGCGCTTCAACTTCACCTTTGGCTACATGGACGCCGCCGGAAAGTCGATCGCCGAATTTGGGCTGCTGTCGGCCGATGGGCGCTTGTTCGCCCGCAAGGTTCGGCAGCCGATCGAGAAGACCGAATACATGACCATCAAAGGCTCGTGGGAGATCAGCGGCGCCGGCATGGCGAAAACTCCAGTAGAGACCCCGAAATACCCCGTCACGCTCACCATTGACAACTATAAAACCGGCGACGTTGAGGATAAAGGTAAGTGGCCGATAATATCGCTTTACGGCGTGGGCGACGCGGATAATGTTGCCGACTATAAAATTTATCTTTTCCGCCGGACAAAAGGGCGGTACAAGTTTGCGGGTGGTCCTACTGGATCGACGCGTAAAATATCCAAGACCTGGAGGCATCCCAAGCATGGGGTATCTATCGGGCAGGCAGATTTTGCCCTTGAATTTGGAAACGAATCGCTCGACAAAGCGATAACTGAGTTTGGCATAGAAAAATTCAAGGAATCGACATTAATCTACAATAACTCCCGAGCAAGTTTTGGGCACATTGTAGGCTGGATGTTTTGGTACGACTCGGGCCTGGAAACCACCCGGCTTTGCTTGGGCTTAACCTACAAGATCGAAAAGGCAGATTTTGACAAACCTGACAGCCCTAACCCGGATTATAAAAATTTTATGATAAAAAACATCGGATTTGCGGCATTCAAAAATGGGATTCAGGTGAGTGAGATCAAGGAATTTAAGGTAGTATGTAGTGCATCCTACGGGAAATTGGAATATGCTGTTTTAACTGACTAATAGCCGTTATGCCCTGGATTTGACCGTTCGGTTTTTGCCAACGGTTTGACGAGTCGGTTTTTGCCACTTGGACGATCCAGCGGTCTTTTTTTACTGCTGGCGATATGATCGCAATACCGCCGTTTTTTAGAGAACAATAAACTATTATGCCCTGGATTTGACCGTTCGGTCTTTGCCAACGGTTTGACGAGTCGGTTTTTGCCATTCGGACGATCCAGCGGTCTTATCGGAATAAAATATAACGACAAATATGGATTGGACGACAATCATCAGTGCGGCGATCGCCGCAATCAGCGCGGGCGGTGGCATAGGTATTTTTTTCGACCGCAAGCACAAGAAACGGGCGGCCGAGTTAGCCAATGAGTCCACCGTATCGTCGCAGTGGAAAGAACTGTTCGAGCGATCGGAAAAGAAAGTGGATGCCCAAAGTGACAAAATCGAGGGGCTTTATAAAACGATCGGCAACATGCGCTCTCAACTCGACGGGCTGGCATCGCAAAAGGCCGTGCTTACTCTGTACAAGTGCTGTAAAGTAAATTGTCCCGATCGGGAGCCGCCTTTCGGATCACAAGAGAAAACACATAATAAAAACCACGAACAACAATGAACAACAAACAAATCGAATTTGTCAAAAAAGTGTACCCGGCAGCGGAACGACTGGCCAAGGCCGGCGGCGTCAGCCCCCTATTCGTAACCGCGCAGGCGGCGCTGGAAACGGGCTGGGAAATCCGAGGGATCGGTAACAACATTTTTGGGATCACAAAAGGAAGCTGGACCGGCGACGTGTCGCTGGAGCTGACAACCGAGTATTTCAAGACCCCGACTGTGGCGTTCAAGGCTCCCGAGCGGGTTGTGTCGGTCGAGCAAGTTGCGCCCGATCGGTACAAATATCGCGTGTATCGCCTTTTCCGTGTATACCCGACCGTGGACGCGTGCCTCGACGATCACTTGGCGCTGCTGAAGAAACCGATGTACGCCGATGCGTGGCCCTACCGGGGTGATGCCAAGGAGTACGCCCGCCGCCTGGTGGACAACACGGGCGCAAAATACGCCACGGCGCCGAATTACGCCGCTATTATGGCCTCGGTGATCGACACCGTGGCAAACATCGTAAAATCACTTTAGCCATGAGAAAAATCTATTACAACAACCTGTTGGCCCGCCTGCTGTTATGGCGGAAAGATTACGAAACAGCTATGATTTTCGGTTTCATCTGCACGAAGCGCAAACAGGCGCAGCCGTTGAGTTCAAAAGCAGTGAACCACGAGGCCATCCACGTCGAGCAGTATATGGAGGTTACGGCCGTCGCACTGCTTGCCGCCTTGATGCTCTCTTTGGCGTTCGGGTGGGGCGGTTGGCCATTCGTCGTGGCGCTCCTGCTCTACTACATCATCTATTTTGTTGAGGCGGGGATTTCGTGGGTGTACAACACCGTGCGGCGGAAGCTCTCCGCGACCGCAGCGGCGGACACGGCCTATTACGCATCCATGTTCGAGATGGAGGCGCACGCCAACGAGGGAGATAACCAGTATATTCGCGGCCGCAAATCGTTCAACTGGATCCGTTATTTCGGGAAAGTATGAAAAAGTATCTGATCGTGGCGCTGGTAGCGCTGTCCGTGATTACGGCATTTGGCTTCCTGATCCATCAAAACAAAAAATTGCGGCGGGAGCGGGACGCATACCACAACAACACCGAGGTACTGCTGAGCGAGGTGGAACGTTATCAAACCAAAAGCGGCGAGCAGGCCGTTAGAGTCGGCGAATTGCAGCTGCGGGTGGCGGAGTTGGAGCGGTACCGCGCCGACGATGCCGCGTTAATCCGCGACATGGGCGTTAAGAAAAAGGAGTTGGAGCAACTGACCAAGATACAGCAGCAGACCATTTACAAGTTGCAGGGCAAGGCCCGCGATACCGTTTTTGTCGAGGTCACACCCGACAGGGCCGCCGAGGTTCCGGCAAGGTGCGCCGAGCATCACGACGAATGGCTCGATTTCTCGTGCTGCATTTTCCCCGATAATAGCTACAAGGCCGACGTCATAAGCCGCGACCGGATTACCTACGTGGAGCGCGTCAAATATGCGCGGTTCCTCGGATTCCTTTGGCGAACGAAGCGTGTCAAGTCGCGCGACCAATCCATCATAAACCACAATCCGCACGCTGAAATTATCGACGCAGAGTTTATAACTATCAGAAAATAGCGGCTTGCAATCGTTATAAATCGCTATTTTGTTTGTCCATTGTTTGTCCAAAAAGAATAATCCAACACGGGCTCTTTTACAAAAAACCGCCTCAAACATTAGTTTGAGGCGGTTTTTGTTTGGTGGAGAATACGAGGCTCGAACTCGTGACCTCTTGCATGCCATGCAAG
>ENA-OZAU01000319-OZAU01000319.1-human-gut-metagenome-genome-assembly--contig:-NODE-319-length-27295-cov-5.542364_pt1 | contig 27295 bp, 28 predicted proteins | sample MGYA00243303_ERZ653503 | MGnify/ENA primary metagenome ERZ653503 (study PRJEB26926, sample SAMN06165049) | human gut metagenome | biome: ENVO:00009003; feature: ENVO:2100002; material: ENVO:00002003...
CTGCTCCTTAGCGGTGAGGGTGTCCAGCGATTCGCGGAAATCATTTAATTCCTGCCGTATCTGGCGTGTCTTTTCCTTTTCGGCCTGCGCTTCTTTAATGGCGCGGATGGTGTTTTCTATGCGGGCATTAGCTTCCTGCATCAGTTGTTCCGCCTCCTCTTTGGCTTTCTGCAGAATCTCCTTGCGCGACTTCTGCAACTCTTCTATCTCTGTCTGATAACGGGCAATGGTTTCCTCCATATGCTTTTCGCGTTGCCGGATAGTCTGACGTTTGCCTTCCCAATAACGTTTGTCGCGTACAATATCTTGCAGGTACTTGTCGGCATTGATGTATTCACTGCCTACAATTTCCGAAGCATCGGAGATTACATCTTCCGGCAATCCGATTTTACAGGCAATCTCTACGGCAAATGAACTGCCCGGATTACCTATCTGGAGCTGAAAAAGGGCCTGCATCAAATGGCGGTCGTATAACATGGCTCCGTTTACCACCCCATCATGGTCTTCGGCAAAATGCTTCAGATTCTGGTAGTGTGTAGTAATAACGCCGAACGTCTGCTTTTGGTTGAAACGTTTCAACACTGCTTCGGCTATCGCTCCGCCAATCTGGGGTTCCGTACCGCCACCGAACTCGTCGATAAGGATAAGACTGCGTTCGTTGCAGTTTTTCATCATTATCTTCATATTGGTCAGGTGCGAGGAGTAGGTGCTGAGGTCATCTTCGATAGACTGCTCGTCGCCGATGTCAATGAATATATTGCTGAATATGCCGGCATGGCTACGTTCGTGCATCGGGATGAGCAGACCGCATTGCAACATGTATTGCAGTAACCCTACGGTTTTCAGGCAGACAGACTTTCCGCCGGCGTTGGGACCGGAGATGATGAGAATACGTTGTTTTTCGTCCAGCTCTATATCCAGCGGTATAACTTTTTTCCCATGTTTGGCAAGAGAGAGTTGCAACAGCGGATGTACCGCCATTGTCCAGTCTATAACCTGCTTGTTTTCAAAAGCCGGTTTCAGTCCGGTGATTTGCTCGGAAAACAAGGCCTTGGCACGTATGAAATCTATTTCGGCAAGAAATTCATATGACAGCAAAACATCGGGAATGGATGGGCGCAACAAATTGGAAAATTCCATAAGGATGCGGATAATCTCCCGCCGTTCGTCCCCTTCGAGTTCGCGGATGCGATTGTTGGCTTCCACTACTTCGGCGGGTTCGATGAATACAGTTTTACCACTGGCGGATTCGTCATGTACGATGCCTTTTATTTTTCGTTTCAAGGCTGGAGCTACAGGAATCACCAGTCGCCCGTCGCGCATTGTGGGGGTTACGTCCTTGTCTACAACACCTTCCGATTGGGCATTGCGCAGAATGCTGTTCAATGAGCGTGAGATACTTCCCATTGTACTTGCCAGTTCGCGGCGGATGCGCGCCAGTTCTGCCGAGGCGTTATCCTTTATTTTTCCGTAGGGAGAAAGAATGCCGTTTATTTTTCCGATAAGTTGCGGGAATACCGTTATGTCTCCTGCCAGTCGCTTCAGACAAGGATAAGGAGATGTGGTTTCCTCCTCTTCTTCATTTTCGCTTTTTTGCAAAAAGCGTACAATGTCGCGTATCGTTTCTAAAGAGCGGCGCAGGTCGAAAAGCTCCTGCTCGTCCAAATACATGCCTTCCACCCGTATCCGTTTCAGGGACGGACGTACATCAAAAAAATATTGTGCCGGAAAATTATCTTCTTCTTGAAGTATACGTACGAATTCTGTAACCTGATCCAGGCGTTCTTCTACTTCATTAAAGCGGTCGGAGAACACCATATCTGTCACTCGCTCTTCGCCAAGCGTACTGAGACATTTTTCTTTTAGCAGTTGGCGTATTTGGTCGAAGCCTATCTTCTGTTCAAAGTTCTGTGGGTATATCATGGGTACAAAAGTACAATTATTTCGTGAAAAAACGGGAAAGATGTTTGCAGATTTAAAAATGATTTGTACCTTTGCACCGCTTTAAGAGAGAAGCACTTCTTGAAAAAGAAGTTTTGGAGAGGTGGCAGAGTGGTCGATTGCGGCGGTCTTGAAAACCGTTGTGCTGCGAGGCACCCGGGGTTCGAATCCCTGTCTCTCCGCTGAAACCTAAGACATTAGGTAGTCAAATTAAGACAAGTCCCGTAAAATCAATGTTTTACGGGACTTTTTCTATTTAGTCGGCAGACAACCGAAAGACATTAAAATGCCCACTTCTGACAAAGTTCCGTTACAAAATCGTTACAGGAAAATCGGGAAAATCTTCTGTAACGATTTTCGATGTAAGTCCTTGATTTGTCGCTCATTGACATTCAAATGTCTGCTCGTAACCAAATTATTTGTTTTTCCTTTGCAACGGGAAGTCATTACCCCCATTGTATCGGAACTAAAAATTAAAATAGGGTATGAGTAAAAGTACATTTAAGATTCTGTTCTATTTAAGAAAGAACATAAAGAGTGAATCGGTGGAACTTAATCGTTCTGCCATTCACTTTGCGGATTATAATCCCCGAAAACTATCTGATGAATCACGTAAGACACTGAAACGTGGCATCAAGAAATTCGGATTGGTAGGTGGAATAGTTGTGAATAAGCGTACCGGGCTTACCGTAGTCAGCGGGCACCAGCGTTTGTCTGTCATGGACGAATTGCAAAAGTTTCCCGATAACGACTACCGTATTCGTGTCGATGTCATAGACGTGGACGAGCAGCAGGAAAAGGAGTTAAACATTCTAATGAACAACCCTAATGCACAAGGTACATGGGATTTTGACGCTCTTGCCCGTATTGTTCCTGATATTGACTGGAAAGATGCAGGTCTGACCGATGCTGACTTGAATATGATTGGTGTCGACTATCTTTTGCAGACCGAAGAGGAAAACTCTATTGCGGATGCTTTGTCTGATATGATGGTCCCAGTTTCCGAACAGAAAGAAGCCGATAAAGCCGCCAAGCAGTTGGAACGTGCCGAAAAGGTTGCCCACATGAAAGAGGTCAAGCATCAGGTGAAAGAAAACGCACAGAAGCAAGCCGAGAACATGGATGCCTATGTGATGTTGTCCTTTGATACCTATGAAGCTAAAGCCGCATTCTGCGAAAGGTTCGGGTATGACCCTGATATGAAGTTCATAAAGGGAGAAGTATTTGATGAACAAATAGAAAGGATTGATTAATTAAATTTAGAAGAAGATTGAGTCAGAAGGAAAAGTTTGAATGAATTAAGTGCACAATTTCGGAGATTAGAGGCGCAGGCTCGTACAACTCAAAAGGGTTATGGAAATAATCCAAGGGCTGCACGTGTTATAAATGCGTTTGAATCATCTATGAAGCAAAGAGGTATGTGGTTTTTCTCTAATCGAAATAAAAGGATTGGAACGGGGAAATTTGCTTTAAGTAACGGATAAGTTTATGAATAATAGTGAATCTCAAAACAGAAAAGGTAAAGGAGGAAGAAAGCCTAAGTTTGATTATACAAGCGAGGACTTTCTTTCTCTCGTGGAATCGTATGCCAAAAAGGGATTCACTGACAAGGAAATTGCTTATGCCATAGGGATTTTGCCTCAAACATTCTGCGAAAAGAAAAGTGAGTACACCGAAATATCCGAAGTCTTAGCGCGTGGGCGCGCGACAATCAATGCCACTGTAAGGGCTAAATTCCTTGCAATGGCTCTCGGTGGCATAAAAACCAAAAGCACCGTGGTAAGAAAGCTCCGTGATTCAGAAGGGAATTTGACGGGCGAAGATGAATTACAAGTAAGCGAAAGCGAGTTGGCTCCTAATTTGCAAGCAATGTCCGTTTGGCTGTACCACCATGATGAAGATTGGAGAAAGATTGAGCGCAAACAAGATGAAGACGCTGATATTCCAACAGATATAGAGCATGGCATCAACATTGATTCTTGGATTAAAGACAAGCTGAAATGATAGTACCTCAAGAAATTTACCATCCATTATATGAGGATAAGGAAAAATTTATAATTCTTATCACCGGTGGGCGTGGTAGCGGAAAGTCTTTCAATGCTTCTACCTTCATAGAACGGCTGACATTCGAAATGACTCCCGTAGAGAAGATAGTTCATCAGATTCTTTACACCCGTTACACGATGGTTTCTGCCGGTATCTCTATCATCCCCGAAATGATGGAGAAGATAGATTTGGACGGTACCACGAAATATTTCAAGACCACAAAGACGGATATAGTCAATAAGATGACTAAGAGCCGTATCATGTTCCGGGGTATCAAGACTTCTTCCGGGAACCAGACAGCAAAACTGAAATCCATTCAAGGCATTACGACTTTCGTCTGCGATGAAGCGGAAGAGTGGACCAGTGAGGAAGAGTTCGACAAGATTATGCTTTCTATCCGTAAGAAAGGGATTCAGAACCGGATTATAATAATTATGAACCCCTGCGATTCCAATCACTTCATCTACAAGAAATACATCGAAAACACTCATAAACTGGTAGAGATTGACGGAGTACAAGTACAGGTTTCCACCCATCCGAATGTGCTCCATATCCACACTACGTATTTTGATAACTTGGATAACCTTTCTCCTGAGTTCTTGAAAGAGGTGGAAGATATGAAGGTGAGTAATCCTGAAAAGTATGCTCATGTGGTTATCGGCCGTTGGGCAGACGTGGCGGAAGGTGCTGTGTTCAAGAAGTGGGGAATTGTTGACGAGTTCCCGGCTTGGGCAAAGAAAATTGCTTTCGGGCAAGACTTCGGTTATACGCATGACCCGTCTGCTTCCATTCGTTGTGGTATCGTTGATAACGCCCTTTACTTGGATGAAGTGGATTACCGTACTGGATTGCTTTCTTCTGACATCATCAAGACTCTTCGCCCGTGGGGTTTGAAAGTCATAGCTGATAGTGCTGACCCTCGATTGATTCAAGAGATACACAACGGAGGAATCAAGATATATGCCGTAGAGAAAGGTGCAGGCTCTATCAATGCCGGAATTGACAAAATGAAAGATATGGAGATTTATATAACCAAACGCTCGTACAACTTGCAAAGCGAGTTCAGAAAGTATGTTTGGGCAAAGGATAAGGACGGGAACTATATCAACGAACCGGAAGACCATGACAATCACGGAATAGATGCTGTACGTTACTATGTATTGGGTGAGCTTCTTGGTAAGATTCAGAAGCCGAAAGATTTAACAGGAATATTTACACACTAAAAATATAGATTATGCCATTGAATTTAGAAGAAATATTAGCACTCCCTGACATCGGGCAGAAGATAAACTACCTGAAGAAAGGTAGAAAAACTGAACTTCCCGACTGTTGTAAACTTTGGGGCGATTGGAATCCGGAACGCCATGAAATTATGGTTGACAAAAAAAAGTATCCGGACAGAAAGGTTCTTGAAAAAGAAGCTGAGAAACACTTCGATGAAAAAACGGGTAAGACTTATGAAATCGAAGCAAAGTATAAGACTGAACCGGTGAACCGTATCTCCATTCCATTGGAACAGGATATAGTGAACATTCAAACAGCTTTCACGGTCGGCACAGAACCGTCTATGGATTGCACTCCAACCGATGATGATGAAAAAAAACTGCTGGATGCGGTAAAGGCTGTATTTAAGTCCAATAAAATCAAATACCAGAACAAGAAGATAGTTCGTGCCTGGTTATCCGAGCAGGAAGTAGCGGAATATTGGTACGTTACCGATGATGATTCGTTCTGGGCGAAGTTCTGGAAGAAAATAAAGACTACCTTCGGGGGGAAGGTAAAACCCACCAAGAAACTGAAAAGCGTGTTATGGTCTCCATTCAGAGGTGATAAGCTATACCCGTTCTTTAACGACGAAGGTAAAATGATTGCTTTCTCACGTGAGTACAAAAAGAAGCTCATGGATGATTCGGAGGTCATCTGCTTTATGACTATCACGGACAAAATGGTTTATCAATGGGATTTGTCTAAAGGATATGAAGAAAGAACTCCTTTTGCTCATGGATTCCCAAAACTACCGGTTCTCTATGCTTATCGTCCTGAACCTTATTGCAAGAAGATAAAGACCTTCCGGGTCCGGTTGGAGAAACTACTATCCAACTATGCCGATTGCATCGATTATCATTTCTTCCCATTGCTGAAGCTAATTGGAGATGTAGAGGGTTTCATGGGTAAGGTTAAGGATAGAATGGTCAAACTCACCGGAGAGGGTGCGGATGCCCAGTATCTGACGTGGAACCAAGTGCCAGATACCGTAAAATTTGAAGCAGAAACACTCACTAATATGGCTTATGATATGTCAAACACTCCAAGAATATCCTTTGAGACGTTGAAGGGGGTAGGCAAAGCATCAGGAACCGCTTTCCGCTTTATGTTCATGGGTGCACACATGGCGGTAGAAAATCACGGTGAGGTTATCGGCGAGTTCTTGCAGCGGAGAGTAAATTTCATTGTTTCCGCTTTAGGCTCTATCAATCCAACCGAGTTTAGCAAGGCATCGCAGACCATTGACATAGAAACAGAACTGGTTCCATATATGATTGATGATTTGAACGATAAGGTTACTACTGCCGTTTCCGCTGTCAGTGGTGGCATCTGGTCAACGCGTGAGGGAATCATGTTTGCTGGAAATGCTGATAGGGTAGAAGAGGAGCTTGCAGAAATCAAGGAGGAACAAGCGGCAAAGAATAACAATGCAGCGTCTCCTAACTCCAAAGGATAATTCATTACTTCATGTTCTTATCGTACTATTGAGCGGAGCTAATTTAGTTCCGCTTTTTTATTGCTAAATTCTATATTGTAGAATATAATCTTTGGAAAAATTTTATAATTCAAAATTAATTCATATTTTTGCATCAAACAAAAGAGGTATGAGGATTGTATCACATAAGAAATTGAAAGAGTTCTACGAGACGAAAGGCTATGAAGATTCACGCATAGCTTTAGAACGTTGGTATGATATAGCGGAAAAAGCTGAATGGAAGAACCTATCAGACATTAAAGTGGATTTTCTTTCTGCTGACTATGTAGGCAACCAACACTACGTTTTCAATATCAGAGGCAACAACTATCGGTTGGTTGTCGTTGTTAAGTTTACAATTGGGTACGTCTTCATTCGCTGGGTTGGTACTCATAAAGATTACGATAAGATAGATTGTTCAACCATTTAAGAGATAGAAGTATGAATAAAGTAACGAAAGAACAGTATGAATTTGCTTTGGCGAGAGTGGAGGAACTTCTGCCATTGGTTGATGACAATACGCCTTCAAATGATAAGAATGCGGTGGAGCTTACAGTTATGTCCGATATTGTGATAGCATACGAAAAAGAACATTATCCGATAGAAAAACCGACTGTTGCGGAATTGATAGAGCTATCCCTTGAAGAGAAAGGGATGAGTCAAAAGCAACTTGCTGGTGAGATTGGAATAAGTCCATCGCGTGTGAATGACTATATTTCTGGACGTTCGGAACCGACCCTCAAAATTGCGAGGTTGCTATGTCGAGTTTTGAATATTCCTCCTGCTGCAATGTTGGGTTTCTGATTAGTTCATAAGAAGAATATTTAGGCGTGATTCCATTCGGTTTCACGCCTTTTTTATATCATTTTACGACAATCGTTTCATTGTCGTGTATCACCTATCTGATTATTTCTCACCTTCTTTATTAATAACGAAATTTACCGTAGAAATTTATAAATCAAATTCATACGGTATGACAATCTTAGAACAAATCTTGGCAGGGCTGCAACAGAAGTTTACTGGGGTGGACACTGCTATCTTAACCCGAATTGCCACTAAGAAGGCAGAGGGTGTAACGGACGAGACAAAGGTAAACTCCATTGTTGAGGGTATCAGCTTTTCGGACGTGCTTAATTCCTATGGTGATTTCCGTGCCGGGGATGCTTCAAAAACGGCAGTGACTAACTACGAGAAGAAACATAACCTTAAAGACGGTAAGCCAATCGAGACTACCACAACCACCAAAACGGAAGAGAATAAAGACGATGTGCCTGCATGGGCGCAAGCTTTAATTGATTCCAACAAGAACCTTTCTGATAAGTTAACACAGTTTGAAGCGGAAAAGGCTCAAGCAACACGTAGCCAGCAGATTTTGGCAAAGGCAAAGGAGTATGGTATTCCCGAAAACTACGTCAAACGATGCGCCATTAAGGACGATGAGGACTTGGACGCATACTTCAAGGACTTGAAGCAGGAGTTCGCGAATGACGGCTTTAAGGGTGTAGTTCCACCCGAATCATCAGAGCGAAAGATAGAAAAAGAGAATGAGTCAATAGCCAAGATGATTTCAGACGGAACAAAAACTATTGTAGAATCTAATAAAAACTAATTATGACAGCAGGTACAAAGTATAATTTGAAGGCAGAATATGTGCCGGAAGAAATTTACCGAGTAGAAACAGGCGTTAGAAAGAGTGGTCCTTGGAAGTTGGAAATTTCCAATTTGACAATCGGCTCTTATCTTCCCGTATTTACTCCGGTATTCGCTGATTTGCAGAAGCGCACGGTTGTTCCCGTTCGGAATGTTGAAATTTACGAAAAGGCAACAAGTGGAAGCGCTACGAAAATCAAAATCAAGAAAGGCTCATTGGCATATGTTGGTATGCACATCGGGAACGGGAGCAAAGGTGCGACCATTAACTCTATCGACAAGTCTAATTCGGCTTACGATGAACTGACCTTGGCGGCAGACTTAGGAGCTAACGCCGAAGTAGGTGAGGTATGGTTTGAAGCTACGGCAGTAGGAGGAACGAAGAAAAAGGCTACAGCTAATTTCGTTCTTTACGCACCAACCAAGGTAGAAGATGATGGCCCGGTGCTCCCGACATTGCTTATGCAGGCTTACGAGATTAAAATCCCCAAGCTTCCCTTGCCTATTCATAAGTTGGATATGGAAGGTCTTACTTCCCGTTTCCAATTCGAGTATTAATTATTAAAAGAGTTTGACTATGAATTTGACCATACAGACATTATTTTCCGACCCCATGATTGTGAATGCGGTTATTGATCGTGTTCTGCAAACGAGAAAGGATAGAATCTATTGGCAGCAATATGGTGCATTCCAGGAAACAAGAACCCGTGTATTCAAGACATATTTGGGCACTGTTTCCGGTGTGGTAGCTGGTTCTATCATCGGCAAGAATGACCAAAAGCCGCTACGCGAAAGACGCTCTTTGGGAAGTGGCGTTACCGAGATTGCTTATCTTGGCGACCGTTATCAGATGGACATTGAACGTCTGTCTGACTTGCAGGACTTGCTGGATAAGTTCAATGCAGCCAATACAGCAGACCAATCCGCTATTATGCGTGAGATTATTGACTTTATCTATGACGACTACCGCCAAATTTTGCTTGCTCCACACAAGCGTATGGATATTGTCGTAGGTGAGTTGCTTATGACAGGTAAGGCATCAGTTAAGAATGCAGATAACAAGGAAGGAATTGAGTTGCTTGACATCGACCTTCCATTCCATTCGCTCACTCCTACTTCTGAGGCAAAGGCCAAGTTTGTAACCTACCTTCAGCAGGAGATTGAAAAACTGAAAGCGAAATATGGTGTATTCTCTAAGATGATTATGTCACGAGGTACATTCGTGAAGAACATCATCGGTTCAAATGAATTTGGTGACAAGTTTAAGATGCAGTTGTCTGCAAACGAGATGTATCTATCCACCGGGTTGATTACATCACAGCTTGCATCTTCTGTATTTACTGGCATCGGTTTGCCTGCTATTGAAATCAAGGAGGATTACGTGGAAAATCAGAATGGCGAAAACGTTCAGATTTACGCAGACGACAGAATCACCTTTTTGCAGAGTGATAATGTACTCCGTATGCGTCACCACAGACCTTATGTAATGACCGATCCCGTTCCGGGCCGTCAATACACGCAGTCTGAAGGGCAAATGTCTATCTGTAACTATCGCGATGAGGAAGGACGATACATGGAATATACTGCCGAATGGATTCCTGAGTTTATCGCTCCTAACAAGATTGTGAACATTGACCTTTCAACGATGAACGCGTAAATAGTAAGGGTGTGAGGAATCGCACCCTATTGTCTAATTTTATAAATCAGTAAAGAAATGAAGAATTTTATTTTTGCCATGTGTGGCTTTTTAATGATGTCTTTGGTTTCGTTGAGTGTGCAGGCATCAAGTGTGGAATCTCCCAAGTGTGAATATGTGAATCCATCGGTTAATGCCGGTTTGCCGGATATTCAGTCTATCACTTTGGAAACGGCTCCGGCTGATTGTGTTGTACTAACCATACCACAGACTATATTCTTGGTTGCAAATAACCCGGCTATGATGTGTTCGATAAAAGAAGAAGCGGCTATTCAAGGGATACGAATTAATGTTCCCAAATTTCCGTTCAGATACATCTATAAATCAAAGTATTGCACGCATTATAGCCATACTGCATATTGTAAGCTGATTACGCCATATTGAATGATAGCAGCCATGAGTAACAAGGAGTTTGTATTAAGCGTATTTGATAAGAATCCCCCGTCTAATCTTGTAGTTGAAAATATACTTTCAAGAACGGGATTGGATGGCGAAGAACCTTTTGCCGAGGAAAATAGGGCAAGATTAGAGGTCGCTTGTGCCAAGCAAATTCCGTGGATGATACAAAATCCATCTTCGGTCAGCGAAAGCGGATTTTCTGTGTCTTGGTCTAATCATGTTGATAGCCTAATGAAATTGTACTCATGGCTGTGTAAACAGTACGGTTTGAAAGACGAACTGGGTAACAAACCTAAAGTGACTTTCTTATGATATTCGCTCCACACATATTGCAGGTAAAAGTTATCACCCCGATGGATAAGGATGAGTTTGGCAGACCTATTCCCGGAACAGGTGGTGAATACTGGCAGGAGGTATGCAAGTGCCGTTGTGATGATAACACTACCAAAGAGTTTTCATCTGATAACGGCTCTGTGTATCGTCCGAATTATCATGTGGTATGCGAGAAGAGAATTACTGTCAAGGCTGGTGATGAAGTACGTTGCATGGATGGTGATAGCGTAAGAGGTCAAGGCGAAGTCTACACGGTAAAGAGTACAAACTACTTTAACTACTCGGAATTATGGATGTAGATTTCGATTTTTCAGATGTCGACTCCTTTTTCGATGAAGGGGAATGGGAAGTTGAGAAGAAGATGATTGATGTGGGTGATGAAGCTGTGAAATACGCAGAGGAACATGGCGATTATCAAGACCATACACTCACTTTGAGAACGTCCAATGATTACGATGTCAATAAAGACGGTTTGACGCTGAAAAACGAAGCGGAATACGCTTCATTCGTGGAATCTAAGGGATTTGATGTTTTAAGTAGTGCCGCTTTATATGCGGAGAAACGATTAAAAGAAGAATTTGAATGATAGTAACCACCGACATAGGAAACATCCTCTACCGGGATTGCAAGGCTTTCGGAATAGATATAGTGCCTGATGGTGAAACGCTGATGGGTGAATTGAAGTCCGAAAGGATTGTCATCCACACGAAGAAACAACAGCCGGGAAAGTATTGGAAGAAATCTTTCGCAGAAGTGAATCTATGTGTACCCAATTTAAGCGAGAATGAAGCGAACACAATCCGGCTTAACGAACTTGAAAGAAAGGCTGGCAAGCTGCTTGATGATGTAGTAAGCACCTATGACAGTACAACCTATCGTTACTCTATCGAATCAATTGGCACGGAAGCGGATACAGCTTTGAAATGCCATTACGTGAATGTGAGAATTTTATTTGAAGTAATAAATGTAAAACTATAAGATTATGATTTCAGCAGTAGGAATAAAAAGAATCTTGTTTGCCGATATTGATAAGGTAACGGCAGACATTACCCCCGAAATCGCAAAGACTTTGATTCAAGCCGCTATCAAAGCGAAAGATGAGGTTTTGAATGTACACGGGGAAACGTGGCAGATTGAGGAAACGGAAGCCTCCGTTACTGGGTACAAGAACCAATTAACGGGAAAGAATTACCGTTACGATGATGTGCCGGGAGAAGTATCACCCACTTTCTCTATCGGACAATATGACTGGAAGACAAAGAAAGCGTTCATGGGGGGCGATGTTATTCAGGCAACATCTAAAGATGTGGGTTGGAAGCGTGCTTTGGATAAAGTGGTCATTAACAAAGCATTGTTCTGTCTGACCGATGATGATGTCTGGTTCATCTTCCCAAAATGTCGTATTGTTTCCCGTGAAGCCAATACGGATAAGGCAATTGCAATCGCTGTAAAAGGCTTGGTGCAGGAACCGGGGATTGAAGGTGTTTCTTCTGAGTATAACTACGAAGAGGGGCAGATTAAAGCTTTGCAGGCATGAACTACAGTAACCATTGTACCTACTCCTTCCGATGCGACCGTAAAGCTGGACGGTGTAACGGTCAAGTCAAAGCAGGTGAATGCTGGAGCTACCGTTCACTATGAAGTGTCGAAAGTGGGGTACGTCACTCAGTCAGGAGATATTAAAACCACTCCTTCTGAAGTTGATACCACTCTTAAAAAAGAGATAACATTGGTAAAAGTACAAGAGTGATAACCGGGGGAATGGATATATACCATTCCCCCTTTTAGTTTAAGAATATGAATCAAGCAGCAAAAACGGTTTCTGACGCCTTGTTAGGGCTGGATTTTAAAAATGTAGAGATAGGTGGAATCGTTTATACCATCAAACCGCCTACAATTAAAGTTATCTGTCGTGCCATTCATCATTTTTCCAATATCGGCATGACTGGAGATAATGTCATGGAAGCTATTAAAGAACTTCCTGAAATTACTGGAGATATGCTGAAAGGCATTTCTTGTTTCATCTGTGGCAGTGAGGAACTGGCTGATAATTTGGAGAACGGGACTTTTGAAGAAGTTAGGAATGCTTTGGAGGTGTGTTTTTCCATGATGGATATTTCGGCTTTTCAGTGTGTCAGCTCGATGAGGAACGTGTCGATGCTGGCAGCAAGACCGAAACAGTAGGAAACACAACGTTCTTCGGGCAGATAGCCCATTTGATTGACACGCTGCATCTGAGTTATACAGAAGTGTTTGAGATTATCCCTTATCGGAATCTGCTGATGATGCAACGGGATAAATTACACGCAGTATATGGTGGTCAGAAGGTGAATAGAATCAGTGGTAAGGAATTGGCTAATCGTAGGAAAAAGAAATAGATATGGCGAAATTATATTTTAAGGTAGGTAGTGACTGGGAAGAAGTTGTAAGACTTCGTAATGAAATTGCAAAATTAAAGCAGGAGTTAATGAGCATGGATGGCACGCAGTCTCCTGCTGTTTTCAAGGCTTTGAATGCCCAACTTGCTGCATCCAACCAAAGATTGGATGAGTTGGTGACTAATGCAGCCAAAGCTGGAGCAGAGATGGAAACGGGATTCAAAAGGAAAATCTTCGATGCTTCTCAGGTCGTGAATGGATTCACAGAGAAGATTCTTGCTCAAAAAGCGGTAGTTAAGGATATTGAAGCAGATGTAAAACGTCTTGGAGATGCTTATCGTATAGCATTGAAAAGGAATCCGTTATCAGTAAATGGCAAGTTAGAAGAATACAATGCTGCCCGCAAAGCTCTTGATGAAGAAAAGGCGGCTTTATTTGGATTAACCCAACAACAAGCCGAAGCGCGTCTTTCCGTAAAGAAACTCCGAGATGAATATACACTTTATAAGAATGATGGGAGACAAGTAGTAGAAACTAACGAAGGTATCGCTATATCTTGGAAAAAAGCATTGGCGGTTATTGGTGGTGCTGGAGTATTAAAGGCATTAGGTTCTGAAATAATTCGTGTTCGTGGAGAATTTCAATCCATGCAGACTGCTATTGAGACTATGGTTGGAAAGGATGTGGCAGGACAACTGATTCCGCAAATCAAGGAGCTGGCTAAGATTTCTCCACTTACTATGTCAGATATGGTTGGAGCAGAAAAGATGATGCTTGGATTTAACATACAAGCAGAAGACACTATCAAATACTTGAAAGCCATTAGTGATATTTCTATGGGGGAATCCAGTAAGTTCAATTCGCTGACTTTGGCATTTTCACAGATGTCAGCAGCGGGTAAACTTATGGGGCAGGATTTGAATCAAATGATAAACGCTGGATTCAACCCGTTACAGATTATCTCCGAAAAGACCGGAAAATCTATCGCAACTTTGAAAGATGAAATGTCCAAAGGTGCTGTTTCCGCTGAAATGGTTCAACAGGCATTCATTGATGCAACTTCCGCAGGTGGTAAGTTCTATAATATGTCTGAGAATGCTTCAAAGACTATCAATGGTCAGTTGTCTATGATGCAGGATGCTTTGGATTCCGTGTTTAACGAATTGGGAACTAAGTCGGAAAGTGTTATCATGGACGGTATTCAAATGACAACTTCGTTGATTCAGAATTATGAAACAGTAGGTAAGGTCTTGGCTGGATTAGTGGTTACTTATGGTACATACCGGACCGCAGTGATGCTTGTTACTGCTGCCGAAAGTAAACATACTCTTGTGGAGATTGGACTTACCAATGCCCGTTTATTGGCACGAAAAGCGCAGTTAGCTTTAAACGCTTCAATGCTTACCAATCCTTATGTAGCTTTAACTGTCGTTATCGGTGGGCTTGCTACTACAATGTGGGCAATGTCTGACAGTACAACTGCTGCCGCCCGTGCTCAAAAAGAATATAACGGCATTAAAGATGCAGCATTTAAAAAAGAACAGGAACACAAGCTGAAAATCGAAGAATTATTGACAGCTGCTCGTGATGAGAGTTTGGCTACTCTTACTCGGCAAAAATCATTAGAAGAACTTCGTAAAGAATACCCTAAAATTTTCGAACAATACGATATTGAAAGGCTAAAGTTGGAGAATATCTTAAAGTTGAAGCAAAAAATAAACGAAGAAGATTCAAGGCGTTCTGTTCAAGGCAGGAGAGATGATTATAATGCTCTAAACCAAACGATTGCTAACCAACGGAGATATTTGCAGCTATTTGATAATCCCGATTTACGGAAGAATATGTCTGATTCCGATGCAGAAATATGGAAAATGTTTTCTGGTAATCAGTCATACGTACAGGTGCGTGAGCAAATGGAGAAAAACTCTGAACTTTTAAAAAAGTATCAGAAAGACATGTTGGATGATAATATTTCCGCTTACAAATCCAATCTTAAAAACTATTCTAAGGAGAAGCTTGAAGCGGAATTGAAACTTGCTCAATCGTCTGCATCCAAACGCAATGGTTTTGTTGTAAACGGGATGATGGTTAAAGGTGGAGATTTAGAAAGCGTTATTTCTTCAATTAATGGAGCGTTGGCTAAAAAGAAATCCCCTACTACCTACAAGCAGGATTATGAGAAAGCGAAGAAAGACTGGGATGATGCTAAGAAGAAACTTTCTGAAATAGAAAAGGATAAATCCAAGTTTACTTCAAAGCAGTATGAAGAAGCTAAGAAACGAGTAGAAACAACAGAAAAAGCCTATAAAAATTTGGGCGGTATTACCGGAAGTTCATTAACCAAACAAGATAATCAAACCGAGAAACTTCGTAAGCAGACTGATAAATATAATGCCCTCCTTGATAAGCAATCATTAGAACAGCAACGTTCTGCCGAAGATTTGCAGATGGAAGTTGATGAAGCCCGAATCAAAGCTATGGATGAAGGTTCTGCCAAGACTATCGCTGAAATGGAACTCAACTTTGAAAAGGAGATGCAGGCTATTGACCGACAAAAAAAAGATGCTTTGCGGAAGAAAGTTGAGGATGCTCGCGCTGCATGGGAAGCTAATCCGAAGAATAAAGGCAAGTCTTTTGATGCCACCGATATAAAGCTGTCTGATGATGAGCAAAACTATTATGATGAACTATACAAGATAGCCATTATCAGTAATGAAAAAATATATAAGGATTTGGCAGAGCACTATTTGTCTTATGCCGATGAACGTCTTGCCATTGAAAAGAAATTTAATGATGATATTTCAATATTGCAGGAAGCCCGTAAGAAAGCGGAAGCCAAAGGTGATGCCAGTGAAATAGCCAAAATAGACCGAAGCGTTGAGAAGCGTACAGAAATCAAGAATGAAGATATATTCAAACTTGATGCTGAACAATTCAAGAAAAATATGAATTGGGAACAAGTCTTTGGTAATCTTGACAAGGTTTCTACTGATACTTTGAAAAAGTTGAAAGTTAACCTTAAAGACTTTATATCATCTCAAAAGGATTTATCTCCTGAAAACCTTAAAGAACTGGTAGATGCTATCGAAAGGATTGATGATAAGGTTTCAGAACGCAATCCTTTTGAAGCTATGTCTGTTTCCTTTAAATCCCTTAAAGATGCCACTGATGCTCAACGTGAAGCGCAGGAAGCGTATAACAAAACGCTCAAAGAAGGTACAGACGAAGAAAAGAAGAATGCAAAGGCTACTCTTGAAAGCGCAAAAAACAACAAACAGAAAGCGCTATCGGAAGCTACTACCATTTTACATCATGGCGTTGATGAGATAGGTCAATATGTCGATGCCGGTAATCAAGTTATCGGTATCATGGAAACGCTTGGTACAAAAACACCTGAATGGTTGGAGGGAACAATGTCCGGGTTTGGCGAGATGTTGGATGGACTTGGAAGTATAGACCTAATGAAACCAATGTCTATTGTTACTGGTAGTTTGCAAACAATAAAAGGAGCTTTGACAAGTATCACATCATTAGGTGGGGTAATTAATTGGAGTGGAAGCAATGCAAAGGAGGTACAGGATTCCATTAATCGTCTTACCGACCGTAATGAGACGTTACAGACTTCTATCGAATCATTGACAGATGAGATAAAGGCAAGCAAAGGAACGAAATCCGTAGCTGCGTATAGAAGTGCTTATGAATACCAGAAAGAGCAGAACTCCAATTATCTGAATATCGCCCGTGAACAGGCAGGTTACCATAATTCACATAAGAGCTGGCAATACTACATGAGATGGTCTGCCGAAGACTTGAAATGGATTCAACAGAACATAAACAAGAATTTTACCGGAACTTCTTCATTATGGGAGCTGACACCTGAAGAGATGGAAAAACTCCGTAGTAATGTTGATATATGGACAAAGATGCAGAATGCCGGGAAAGGTGGTTATGGTGAACGTGTAACCGATAAACTTGATGATTATATTGAGCAGGCCGGCAAACTGGAGGAGTTGACCGATAATCTTTATGAGGGTCTGACCGGAATGTCATTCGATTCCATGTATGACAGTTTTGTAAGCAGTCTGATGGATATGGAGAAGAGTGCTGAGGATGTTGCTGATGACATATCCAAATATTTCATGCAGGCAATGCTGTCAAATGCCATCGGTGAACAGTTTAGTGACAAACTGAGAACATGGTATGACAAATTCGGTGAAGCCATGAAAGATGATGGTACGCTTGATAATAATGAGCGTAAGGAGCTGATGGATGAATACATGGGTTATGTGGATGAAGCCATGAAGTTTCGTGATGAGCTTGCCGCAGCAACCGGATATGATAAAATTTCGCAAGAATCAACATCGCAGTCAGCTTCATCCAAAGGCTTTCAGGCAATGAGTCAAGATACCGGCGAAGAGTTGAACGGGCGGTTTACAGCATTGCAGATTGCAGGAGAAGAGATAAAGAATCAGAATATTATTCAATCTCAATCACTTAATCTACTGACAGTAAAAGCAGATGCTCTACTTTCCATAAATACGGAAACAAGGAATATCGCTGATGATACGCGAGATTTGATAGCACAATCTTATCTTGAATTGGTACAGATTTCGGAAAATACAGGAGCTATTGTAAAACCAATCATTCAAATTCAGAAAGATATGGCAGAAGTGAAAAACAATACATCTAAATTATAAACTATGTCAGATTTATTGATAAATACCCAAGACGCCTACACAACATGGGGGGTAAGAATGGGAGAGGGCTTTCTTGATGTACTTGGGGCATCATCACCCATGAAAGAATTTATAGAAAATAAGTCCCGGTTGGAACATGGAAAACGTGTGATAATCAATGACCCCAAAATAGATGAACGGGAAATAACACTTTCTTTTACAATTGAAGGAAATTCCCAATCCGACTATCAAGCAAAGAAAAAAGCTTTCTTTGAAGAATTGTATAAAGGTGTGGTTGATATTCAAGTTCCGGCTAACAGTAATGAGATTTATCATCTGATTTATCTTGGGAAAAGCGTTGCTTATGCACAGAGTTTAGACCAGACTTTCGGAAAAATTTCAGCCAAGTTTAACGAGCCGAACCCAGCAAACAGAACCTAATTCACGACATTGGATTTATTGTCGTGTATATGAGTGTCCAAAATAGGGCACTCTTTTTTTTATCTGCGAACTTTGGATGCGTTATGGTAGACATCAAAGACATATCCGGTAAGACAAGATTTTCGACCCCCATTAATGCCGGGGCTAAAGGCAGGTTTACCCTGATGAAGGAAGACTATATCATCCTTCCGTTCAGTGTTCCCGACCCGGTGTATTTCAAGCTCGGCGACTACGTGGATTTGTCGGGAGTGCTTGACGAGTCCCTGGGCGGACTGCTGTCCAAGGTCTATGAGATAGTGGATTTGCAGAAACCTGCCTTCAACGCTTCTACCGGGGGATATGACTATAAGCTGCGCATGGACGCGTATTACTGGAAGTGGAAGAACAAAATTTTCAAGTACACTCCCGAACATGCCGGCCATGAGGCTTCATGGTCTCTGACTGCACCCCTTGATGTGCAGCTCGGCGTATTCCTCCGCAACCTGAAGGCACTCGGATATACGTACAAGGGAAAAGAGTTTGAGTTCAGCATAGATTCCACAGTGGAGAACAAGGCCGTTGCGATGAGGTACGACAATATGAACCTTCTTGACGCTCTGTTCTCCATGGCCGATAAGGAGAAATGGGACTGTGACTGCTGGATAACGGATAACATAATCCATTTTGGGCGAAATGAATATGGTGATTCCGTCAGAATCGAGTTAGGGGTTGAAGCGTCAGCCATGACCCGCAGCGACAGCAAAGGTACTTATGCGACCAGAATCTATGCGTTCGGCTCTACCCGGAATATCCCGGCAGACTACCGTCCCGTGGACGAGCAGACGGTTGTCAACGGCGTAGTCCAGCGCAGGCTGATGCTTCCCGCGGACACGCCTTACATTGATGTGTATCCCGACATGTCCGAAGAGGAAGCGATAGAGGATATTGTCGTATTTGAAAATGTCTATCCCCGGCGTACGGGCACATTATCCGACGTGCATACCCGTACCGAAGAGGTGAAGGACGAGGACGGCACAAAAGAGACCGTCACCTACTACCGCTACAAGGATACCGGGCTGGAGTTCAAGGATGAATATCTTATCGAGGGCCAGGAACTGAGAATCCGGTTCCAGTCCGGCAAACTTAACGGCATGGAATTCGGTGTCATTTTCAATCCCGACCCCAAAGACGACATGCGCGGCGCGCAGCTTTGGGAAATCGTGAGAAACGAGGATTACGGGCGTATGCTTCCCGATGATACCCTTCGTCCGGAAAACGGCGACGAGTATGTCCTTTCCGGTTTCAACATCCAGCTTGTGTCTGACAGATATACCCCCGAAGCCGAACAGGAGCTTAAGGGAAAGGCGCAGGAGTATGCTGACCGACGCAAAAGGGATGACGGTACATATAACACGACCCTTGATTCCGAATGGGTGTATAACGACCGGCTGAGACGCTTCTATGAGTTCGGACAGAAAGTGTTCCTTGTAAACAGGGCTTTTTTTGAGAACGGGCGCGACAGCCGCATACTCGGCTGGGAGTTCAACCTTGACAAGCCTTGGGACAGCCCTGCATACATAATCGGCGAGAGCATGCCCTATTCCCGTATCGGGGATATGGAAGACAAGATTGATTCCCTGACCTACAAGGGGCAGACATATACCGGCGGTGGAAACGGGGTCTATATAATCAGGACGAACGATACGACAGCCCCTTCCGATAGCAATGTATTCTCGGCACGCAGGTCTTTGGTCACTTTCTTAAGGAAAGACAAGTCCGATAAGACTGAATATCTTTTGAAACTCCTCGCAGGCGGCGAGTTCGGCGAATTCGTAGACAGTATGATTGCCGGTAAGGGTGCAGGGATATTTCCTGATGGCCGGGCACAGGTAGAACGGTTGGAAGTGCGCGGTTCATTGTCAGTGCTTGACCTTATTATCAATCAGATTCAAGGAATGGAGTCTGACTACTCCTTCACCGAGATTGGTAAGATAGAATCCGTGGAGGATTTGGGAGAAAACACCTACCGTCTGAGCATCGAGAAACGCACGGACTTCGACTTCATGAAGTTCCAGGAGAATGATGTCTGCTTTTCCATCATTAATACATTACTAACGGGCGGTTCCGAGTATTATACAAGCTGGATGCGTATTCTTACCACCAATGCGCAGGAGAATAGCATAACGGTCGTGCTCTATCCGGACAGCGAAGTGCCTGGAGGTACGAACTATCCGCCGTTGGCCGGCTACAACGTAACCCGCAGGGGTAACAGTACGCTTCCTGAAGAGGGCGGCTTTAACGGGCGGGCGCAGTCGTGGATGATTTCTTCGCGTGAGGGGCGCATCATGTTTTTGTCCAATGTCTATAAGCCGATATTGGAGGACTACAACTATGCGCTTACAATCGGAAAACTCCCTAACATCAAGGCACTCGAAAAACTGCCGGTGACAACCGAAGATGTTGGCATCGTTGCACAGACGGTCATTGCCGAGAAATTCTATCAGTTCGACTATAACGGTGATGTCGTTCCCAACAAGGTAGACCGGGGTATCTGGTCGCTGGAAACGGCCCAGAGCGGCGCTCCTTACCGTTTTGTGCAGTACGAACTGGCAAAGCCTTCCGGCAGCGAATATACCCTGCTGGAACAGCATACGGTCTACCACCTTGGCTGCAAGTGGGGCTGTCTGTCAGATAAGACAACCGACGAACCGAAATGGAACTCCCCTTCATGGGGACTCCTTGAGGGTGACAGCAGGTATTCGCTCCAGCTCTCCCTATCAGGCGGGGAGGCATTCGTCATAGGCGGTGTGGATACGGTAATGTCCGGGCGCGTTTTTTATGGTACAATTGACATAACGGATGATGTGATGGCGGACGATGCTACCGAAGTGGAGTGGTTCCGCAATAGTGGCAATGTTCCGGCGGACAACCTCTGGACGCCTGAGTACGTGGATGGCAACAGGCTTGCCTTGCATATCGACAACGGGAACCAGCACGGGGTCGGTTCGGATTTCGGCTTTGTAAGCAGGTCCGTTGCCTTCGTATGCCGGGTATTCATTCCGGTTGAAGGGGAAATGCAGCAGATAGAACAGAGATTTGGTTTTGACATATTATAACTATGGGAATAAAGAGTAACAAACAGCAGGGGCGTATTTATGTGAGTCCCCTTTCCATCCAGGGAGAGATAATTGTACTGTCGGGCAGTCCCGTGCAGACCTATGACAAGCAGTTGCGGGAATACAGCCCCGACCGGACTCTGACACCGCTGGTCATCGTGCCGAAGGTATCGGCATTCGACGAGAAGACGGTATTCGGTGAGATGGAACTCACGGGGGTAGAGTGGTTCGAGGGTGCGCCCCGTGACAAGTCGGCCAACCGCATCGTCGAGGGTGAGTATTACAGCATTTCCGACGGCAGCGGTGGTGTGCCCAAATACGCGCTTACCATCCGGAAGAACACGCCGCCGGAGAAGCCGGTGGAGTATTTCGGCATCGCGATATTCACGGACCCTCGTACGAACCGCGAGGTCCGCTGTGAACGGAGCGTGAAGTCCTATGCGCACCTTTATGACAACAAGGCGTATTCGCTGCGTCTGAAGGGGGATTCCGTGATGGTGACCGACCCGCTGCGCCTGGCCGACCGTTCCGGCTATTGGGACAGGGAGATAGAACCGCAGCTCTATACGGGCACTGAACCGGTGGATGATGAACACGCCGCATATTTCTGGGACATCCTCGAAAACGGAGCATACCGCCCGGTTACACCGGATGACCCCGGTATTGTCTGCCATGATGTGAACGGTGTATATACAAGAAAGCTGATGTATCAGGCGAAGTATGTCACTGGCGCAAGCTTCCGTTGCCGTGCCTGTGAGTATGCGGGCAGCAGACCGCAGGCCCCTACGGACGGGCGGCTGGAAAAGGTTATTGAGGTAAAAACTGAGATGGCCGTTTCCTTAAATTGCGAAATTATCCAGACAAAAGGTTTTACCCTTTCCGATGATATGAAGCAGCCGAGTGCCTATGAGGTACGCATCTTCGACAACCGCCGCGAGTACGGTACAGAGTACGATGACCTTTTCCGCATCACATGGAAAGGCCAGAGTGCGAAGCCGGGCGAGCCGGAGAAGGTGCTGGCAACCGGTGGGCGGACGTTGGAGTTCATTCCGGCGGACAAGGGTTTCCCGGCAAAATATATCTTCCATGTGCGGGCGGAAGTGGGGCTTCTCATCGGTGAGTCCCTGATGGGCGATGAGGAAGGCGCTGTTATCTCCTCACAGATTGACGGACAGACGGTATTCATTGCCACGGGTCCGGTATATGAATAATTGAGTAATAACTTTAAACTTTAATCAATATGTACGTAATTGTAGAAAAGGCAAAGCTCGAAGGCAAATTCTTTGGGATAATGAATACCCTTCCGGATGGCAGGGTGTACATTCCTATCAGTGAGATGCGAAATGTGGGCACTCTTCTTGACATCGACATCATCGGTTCTGCGCGTGAGTTAAAGGAGTTGATTGATAAACAGCAGGAAGCGATGCAGGGTTCAGAGGACATCGACCCCGGTTTCAGCGTGACACCCGAAGAGGAAGAGGAAATAGACCCCGGTTTCAGCCAGGAGCCGAATCCGGACAGCGACAGCGGGGCGTCGGAAGAGGGTGAAGGCAGCGTGACCGGTCCGGAACAACCGGCCGGGGCAAAGACTGACGGAAAAAGGAAAGGAGGCCAGCGATGAACCAGAATCAAGTGACCGCTTCACTGGCTATCGTGGCGGTGAGTAACGGAACGACTGTTAACGGGTATGTGCGCGTGGACAATGGTCCGCTTATCCAGGCATGGACAAAGGGAAGTGACAAGTATACGCCGGACTTTGAAGCACTCGCAGAGGACAAACGCCCTATTGTCATCATCGTATTGCGGGATGTGAGCAGCGGGCGCATCCTCATTCCTTCCAGGCTTGTTTTCAAGTACAACGGTACCGAACTTGCATTCGGGGAGGACGGGCTGTGCAATACGGAACAGTTTGCCGGTACTTTCAAGCGCGTAACCGGGTATAATGTAAGTGTAGACTCGCAGTCCTATCCCATGACGGGACTTCGCGTCATGAAGAACCTCGTACCCATCTCCGGATATGACAATGACCGCATAACTGTTTCCGGGGAAGTTGAAATTGGCGGGCATACGGTCGCATTCAACGAGCTTGCGACGGATGTTGTTATCCAGGAAAGCTCCGGTAAACAGTATGAGTTATTCATTACTTCAGATAAGGGTACGCAGATAATCAATCCGTCCGAAGTGCTGACGTTGAAGGCATCGCTGTACAGTGGCGGAGACCTTATCAACGATTTGGGCAATATCACGCTCCAATGGAAGAAGCAACTGCCATCGGGAGAGGCCAACCTCGGAACTCAGGGAACCCAGAACATTGCCGCGAATGATATTGACGGTTCGCTGGTGGTAAGCTGTGAGGCTGTGCAGAATGCGAAGGTCATAGCAAAGGGCTTCATTACCGTGTTCGACCTTAGCGACCCTATACTGGCGGCATTCAAGGTCAAGGGGCTTGCTTCTGACGGGCAGATATATCCTGGAGAAACGGGAACGCTGACGCCGTATGCCTATAAACGCCAGTCCGGAGAGGAGGTGGCGGTGGCAAGCTGGGACTTCGCCACATTCGACGGTGAAAACAATCCGTTCACGCTGTCGGGCAAGGATAGCAACAAGTTCCAGGGCAAGGACATCGCACTGACCTATACGGATGCGGCACGCGCCAAGACATTCAGAGTAATCGCAACGAACACTAATCCCATTGAGCTATGATGACAACGGCGGTTTTGAGTGTCGTGGCGGTACGTGAGCCTGACCCGGTGGAATACGTTGACATCGAGTGCCAGCCGGCTGCCATCTCTGTGGATTGTAACAATGTGCAGCTTACACCGCTGAAGCTGAAAGCCCTGCACCGCAGCGGGGCTGATGCGGCCCTGCTGGATGTATTCTGGCGGCTGCATGTCCAGTCGGCCGGCAAGGACCTCGGTACGGCGGATTCCCCCGGTGCATCGTCCGAATGGGAATACTACCTTCCGTCTGACAAGTGGGGCAATGCGGATTCCGTGATTGTGGAAGCGTACCGTGATAGTGCCCGCGAGCCCCTTCTTGCTCAGAAGAGGGCCAGCATTGTGCGGCAGAACCCGTCCCCCTTCCCTGTTGAGGGTGGCTGGAAACCGCTGCCATTCAAGTATAAGAATGGGGAATATTTCCTGGATAAGGACAAGGGGTTTGTATTCATGTGGATGAATCCTGTACCGGGAAACAGTGATAAACATCCGTTCTTTGACGTGGCCCAGAACCCGGACACTACTTCCTGGAAATCCATCCAGGAATACCCGCTACTGGGCACGCAGCTTTTGCTTGCCAGGAAGATAAATGCAGACCTTATCGACGTGGATAATCTGCGGGTGAAGCACCTGGATGGCGCAGACGGGACTTTTACAGGTGATTTAAAAAGTGGCAGTGTCAATATTGCCGGTGGGAAAACCCTTTTGAATAAGGATGGAAGCGGGAAATTAGCCAATGGAGCGGTAAGCTGGACAAAGGAAGGTGATGTGGACTTTTCGGGAAAGGTGCATTTGAATAAGGTCACTATAGAGAGGGGTGTTACCCCTGATATTGTCGGAAACGGGCAGATGTGGAAACTTCCTGATACGGCAGAGACCTTTATGGACCACATGGTACTGACCGGTGGCTTGCCCCAGGTGGCTTTGTCCCCTAATTACGATTTTTGGGGCGGGCGTTCACTCACCATTTTTAATGTCAGTGATACGAAAGTAAAGATATGGGGTAGTGGCGACCCCGGTGTATATATTCCTGCATACGGCTGTGCTCATTTGGAATGTATTGCATCGATAGGTGGTTCATTGGCACAGTGGAATGTATTGGGGGTTTCAGATACGGGTATTATAGCATACCCGATTGCGTAATTAAAAAAGTATTGTATGGATATGCTTTTAAGAATTAACGACAAGCTGCTGCATTTTCTTGCATGCCTTGCCATCACGCTGACAGCGGGTGAACTCTGTGCGGTTACGGCAGGTGTAACTAAAGAAGCCGCTGACTGGATGTATAAGAAGAACTGCAAGGTCGGTTCGGGCTGGACTGGCTGGACATACTTGCGGATGCTGCCGGCATAGCGGTCGGCAGCGTATTAAGGAGATTGGTATTCGATTATTAATGTAATAAAAAGGATTATGTTAGACACATTATTGGTTGCGCTGGTTATTTCAATAGATACCGCGCAGGTAAAGGAATTTCCGCAGAAGGCGGAAGTCGAGTTCAAGAAAAACGATTTGAAGGAGAACATCATCAAGTCAGCCTTGAATTTCCATAATAGCGGGAAGAAAGACGACAAGACCTGGAACTGGAAGATTCAGGATGTGGTGTTCAGAAAAGATTAAAACAATGTTCAATTTAAATTCAAATAATCATGGGAGCTATAAAAACAATGAAGGAAGTCGAAAGCGCACTTCCCCAGAAAAAAGAGATAAATTATGTACGTGCTTTGGACAAAGAAGGCAATCCGATTTTAATCAATAAAGAGGACCTGGCGCAAGTTGTGGGAGAACTAATCAACAAATACACCCCTCTAAAATCATGGGCCGAGTTGGATAATTTGAAATGGGATAATGCTCCAAAAGGGAATGTTTACACAGTATCTTGGCTGCCTGATTATGACTCGGAACAACATCCGGCTAATGTCGGTTGTGTTGAAGTTGTGAGAATGGGTGGCGGTGTTACAGCTCAGATATTATATGCAGACAATCTAAAAATGTATATTCGTACAATTTTAGGTACAGAAGAAGCGAGATGGACTGCGTGGACCCAAGTTTAAAATAGAGGCTTAGCAGAACCTTTCCTGCTAAGCCTATTACTTATTAAGAAACAACCAAATCTTTTAATGCTGAAATATCGAGCGTGTCGAGTGCTATGATGTCGGTGTTTTCATTCTCAAGACAACAGTGTTGCTTGAATAGTCTGTATCCGCCCATCTTTCCGCCTTCTGCTTCCACCAGATAAACGTGAATAGACTTATCCGGTTTCTGTTCCCATTTAAGTTGAAGGCTTTTAGGGAGATTTCCATACAAAGACTTGGCAATACATCGTCCTTCACTGTTCGATTTGTTTGAGCCATGAATAATTAAAACGGCATCTCCATCAGCGATTCCCGTTCCGGAAATCATTAATAAGAACATAAAAGTGTTCCAATCAGCAGGTAAAGAATGATGCAATTCTATATAGGTTTTGTTGCGGATATAGAGTGTAGAAGGTGCTGTCTGTTTGCTGAGTAAACCGTTTTGGGTAGCATTCGCAATCGGTATCAGTTCTCCCACATCGGTTTGCAGCTTCTCGTCCAAAAAAGTACATTTGGCTTAAAAATGGATAAAATCAAATACCGCTTAGTGTATAATCGAAAGAAACAGCTAAACAAACAGGGAACGGCTCTTGTGCAAGTAGAAGCCTTGCTTAACCAACGAAAAGTATACTTTAAAACGAACATTTATCTGAGACCTGAACACTGGGATAAACAAACTTCTCAAGTGTGTAACCATCCTCAGGCGAATGACCTGAACACAATGCTATTCGAGTTTATTTTACACTTGCAAGCCATTGAGTTATCCTTATGGAAGCGCGGCATTCCTGTAACGCTATCACTACTTAAAGATGCGATAAAGAAAGACAAGCCGGTCAATGTCACTTTCCCCGTATTTGCCAGAATCTATGTGCAGGAATCCGACCGTAAAAGAAGTACCAAAGAGAACCTGATGACAACGGTAACCGTACTTCAGGAGTTCCGTCCCGGATTAGATTTCAAAGACATTACTTATACTTTTCTAAAGGAGTTTGAAGTGCATTTGAAAGAGAAGGGAAATAGCGTCAATACGATAGCCAAGCATCTCCGGCAGTTACGTACATTAGTGAATGAAGCCATTAATCAGGGTTATATTCCTTCCGATGCCTACACC